>TARA_R110002167_G_scaffold246015_2_pt1 | contig 42106 bp, 33 predicted proteins | sample TARA_R110002167 | Tara Oceans TARA_R110002167 (sample SAMEA4398238) | marine metagenome | biome: Polar Biome; feature: [MES] marine water layer (ENVO:01000295) within the mesopelagic zone...; material: water (ENVO:00002006), including particulate matter (ENVO:01000060) such...
GCCGAAGTGTGAGAATATGTCCAACCCTTCCGGCCACTGAGCTTGTCGAAGAGTGCCGAATTGTGAGAATGTGTCCAATCTTCCGGCCACTGAGCTTGTCGAAGTGTACCGAAATGTAAGAATGTGTCCAATCATTCCGGCCACTGAGCTTGTCGAAGTGTACCGAAGTGTGAGAATGTGTCCAATCCTTCTGGCCACTGAGCTTATCGAAGTGTACCGAATTGTGAGAATGTGTCCAATCCTTCCGGCCACTGAGCTTGTCGAAGTGTACCGGCATGTTTCGAGTTAACCAACCTTCGTCCCTGAGAACACTTAGGGTAGGGCAAGGGTGTGGCAGTCTCACCAATGTTGAGATTCCTTTTAACCGAGACGGCCCTCGCAAAGTCTCGGATTGAGATGAATTAATAACGAGAGGGACAATCCCCTTGAATGTAAGGGTTTAGACCAAAATAAAATGCTAAAAAAGCCTGATTATATGGATGAATAGCACTTGCAGGCTTAAGACACTCCAAAATTCACACCAGGTAAAATCAAGCAAGTTTTACCATATAAAGTATTTTACATATGGAATAATGTATTTTGATATATAAATAGTGTAGGTTGAATTTTAAGGTGAAAAAAAGGTATTAAACAGTTTTTTTACTGGCTTACTTTTAAATATCTTTGTCAAGAATTAAAAAGTTCATTTTATCAATTAAAAATGAAGCCACTCAACAGATTATTTTTTACCTTTTTTATTTTAGTTGCTGCCAGTTCTTGTGTTTCCAATAAGAAAATCATCTATATGCAAGATTTGTCTGAAGAAGACATTCCATTGTTTACAGAATCTGAACTTGTGGCCAACAGTGCTGAAGATTATTTCTTGCAATACAATGATGTGGTGGACATCAATGTTAATACTACCTCATCAGAATTAAACAAAATCTTTGGCATAGCTTCAGGAGATCAATCTCAAAGAATGACAATGAGTCAAGGATCACAAAATGGGGGAGATGTTTTTTTTATCAATGGGTATACGGTAGATGAAAATGGGATGGTGGAATTGCCTTTATTGGGTGAAATTAAATTATTGGGACTTACTACAAAACAAGCCCAAGCCTTGATTGAGTCAAAATTAAAAAATTATGTCAATGAAGAGGATTTTTTTGTGAGGGTACGACTAGGAGGTATACGCTTTTCGGCTTTAGGAGAGTTCAATAAAAATGGAAATTACACCATTTTACAAAACCGAATCAGTATTTTTCAAGCCATCGCCCATGCCGGAGATTTGACCACCACAGCCAAAAGAGATCAGCTGGTATTGATGCGTCAGTATCCTGAAGGCACCAAGACTTTTCGGATCAATTTAAATGATGAGCGATTGATTGCCTCAGAATTTTATTTTATCCGGCCCAATGACATGCTGTATGCAGAACCAATGAAAATTCGGGAATTGGGAACCGGTGTAAATTTTGTCCAAACTTTTCAACTGGCTGTGACCACCCTTTCGGCGGTATTACTTGTACTGAATGCCATCAATTAATAAAATTAAATGAACCAATCTGAATCTTACAGACCACAGGTGAACGAAAATGTAGAAGAAGTTATCGATATCAAAGATATTGTATTAAGAATCCTACGTATCTGGCCCTATATAGCCTTATCTGTAATTATAGCTGTGGGAATTGCTTATATGCTTATCAGGTATTCTGTACCTGAATTTCAGGTCTCCAGTAAATTTTTTGTGAAAGAGAAAGAAAATCCTTTTAGTCTATTTGAGTCAGCCGGTTTAAATATGGGAAGTTCAGGAGAAATGGAATTGGGCAACCAAATGATTATTTTGAAATCCCGACCCATTGCAAATGCTACCTTAGATCGATTGAATTTTGAAACAGAGTATTATAAACAGGGGAGGTTTATAAAATCGGAAGTGTATCAAAATACAGCTATCGCTGTGGAGGTGGATTGGTCACATCCCCAGTTGGGCAATGGAGATATTTTAATTCAATGGAATAATCAAAATGAGTTTTCTATTACTTATTTAGAAGAATCCTATTTGCAAGTCTTTCCCGATTCTGAAAGTAGAGGGAGGTTAAGCAATCCAAAGTCTCCAACTCAAACTTTTCAATTCAATGAATGGGTAGAATTACCCATGAATAAGTTTAAGGTAGGACTAACTTCAGCAGATGAAGAAGGAGAAATAATTATTCGATTAAGGGATAGGCATGGATTGGTCAATCACTATACAGGAGGTAGTTTAGAAGTAGCTTCCATAGACAAGCAATCTTCAATACTGGAATTGACAATCAATACCGAAACTCCAGAAAAAGGTAGGGATTATTTAAATACCTTGCAGGAAGTTTATTTGGAAAATGAATTGGAAGAAAAAAATGCCATGGCAACCAATACCATTGATTTTATTGATGCCCAATTGGTTGAATTGTCTGACTCCCTTATGTTTATAGAGAACAGATTGGAAAATTTTCGCTCCAATAATTCCATTTATGATTTAAGTTCTGAAGGTACTGCAATATTTGAACAATTGAAGGAACTAGAGAATGAGTTGGCCAAAGAAAAATTCAAAAGGGAATATTACCAACAATTGACCAATTACCTGCAAAGGGAGGATTACAATCAAATTGTAGTGCCTTCCGGATTGGGGATAGATGATCCTATTTTAAATACTTTGATTACCAATCTGTTAGAGTTGCAAGCCGAAAAGTCCATGCATGCGTCCAAATTGACTGATATATCTCCCCCACTTAGGGAAGTCAATCGAAAAATAAAGGACATGAACCTGTCTATTTTGGAGCTTTTGCAAAATGTGGACAGCAATGCCCAATTACTAATAGAAGATCTTCAGGAAAGGATTGATAAAATCACCGGGACCTTTAGCAGTTTGCCCCAAACAGAACAAAACTTATTGCGCATTCAAAGAGAGTTTTCCTTAAATGAGGAATTGTACACTTTCTTATTGGAAAAACGTGCAGAAGCTGCCATTACCCGAGCTTCCAATACGCCGAGCAATAAGATTATTGAAACTGCTTTAATTAACCCTGTTCCAATTAGCCCCAGATCCTCCTTAACTTATTTTATTGCGATCGTGCTAGGATTAGGTTTTCCTATAGGTATTAGTTTGGCCAAAGCTTACTTTAGTACCAAGATCAAGGATGGCAAAGAATTGGGAAGAAAGGCCCAACTCAATGTGATTTCTACCATTAGTCAAAGTGAGGAAGCGGATAACCTAGTGGTCTTAAAGAAACATCGTTCCGGAGTAACCGAAGCTTTTCGATCGCTTAGGGCCAATTTAAACTTTATACTGCCCAAAAACAAAAGTTCAGTAATTTTGATTACCTCGAGTATTTCAGGAGAAGGAAAAACTTTTTCCAGCATAAATTTGGCTTCTGTCTATGCGCTAAGCAATAAAAGAACCCTTTTGATCGGGTGTGACATGCGGAAACCCAAAATATTTGATGATTTTGGCATCAGCAATAAAGAAGGGTTGTCTACTTACCTAAGTGGTAATCAGGAGGATTTAGACAAGGTGATACAAAAAACGGCTTATGAAAATTTAGATATTATTGTTTCCGGTCCTATACCCCCTAACCCTGCAGAACTTTTAATTACCCAAAAATTTGAAAGTCTAATTGATCTTATGAAAGATCGTTATGATATGGTGGTATTGGATACCCCTCCGGTAGGTTTGGTTTCTGAAACCTTGGATTTGATTAGACTGGCGGATATTTCCCTCTTTGTGGTTCGCTACAATTACAGTGACAAGCAGTTTATTGACCATATCAATAGCCTAAAACAACAGGAAATATTAAAGGATGCCTATATTATTTTTAATGGCTTGGATAAAGAAGCCCAAAAATACGGCTATGGCACAGGTTATGGTTATGGTTATGGTTATGGCTACGGGTATGGTTATTATGATGAGGATAACAGTGAAGGTAATTTCTTCAAAAGGTTGTTCAATAGATAATTGTTATACATTCTTTTCAACCAAATAATAGTAAATTAACTGCGCTTGATTTGAGCATTGGCGATTAATGCCTTTTGTTCAGTCAATTTCAAAACCCATTTTTTTATAACCGCCTGCTCGTTTCAATGGCAATTGGGACTGAGGAGGCGAAGCTGTGTGAAGTTGGATATAGATAAAAACTAAAACTACCCAATCAAATCCGAAACTCCCTCTTAGAATAAACAAAATCCCCCTTAAAACCTTAAAAGGGAGAGTTGTTGCAAATTGGATTCTGGACAAATTTGGGATAGTGAATATTTTTGGATTTATATACCTTTTAGCTGAGATAATCTTGATATTTCTAAAAGGAACGAAGAAGCCTGAAGGGCTGAAACTATAATAGTCTGGAGTGAAGCCCCTGGTCAAAGGATCTAAATGAACTTGATTTTGGCGGTATTGTTGCTTTTTTTCGCAACAATGCTGACAAAATCCTTAAAGCTTCTCACTGACTAAAAAATAGATTAATAGGGACATGCTACACCTTCAAAAAAGAATTTTGCATTAAATTAATGTATATTTGCTGATTAATTATTTTATTCATTACACCTAAGATTTTTAACCTTATGAGTACTCCTTTAAAAGATGTGAAAATTGCTGTAATCGGCTTGGGCTATGTTGGTCTTCCCTTGGCTGTAGAATTTGCCAAAAAATTCCCTGTAATTGGCTTTGATATTGCCTCCAAGAGAGTAGATGAGCTAAATAGCGGACATGACTTCACTTTAGAAGTGGAAGATAAGGATTTGCAAGCAGTTTTGGCTCAATCAAGCCCGAAAGACAAAGGACTTTTTAACTCAAACAACCCTGATGATCTTGCCGATTGTCAGGTATACATCGTAACTGTACCTACGCCAACGGATCGACACAATCGTCCTGTATTGACTCCCATGCTTAAAGCTTCGGAGACCATTGCCAAATACCTTAAAAAAGGGGATGTTGTCATTTATGAATCTACAGTTTATCCCGGAGTTACGGAAGAAGAATGTGTGCCTTTATTAGAGAAAATTAGCGGGATGACCTTTAATAAAGATTTCTATGCAGGATACTCCCCTGAAAGAATTAATCCCGGGGATAAGGAACATACTGTTGCTAAAATTCTAAAAGTTACTTCAGGTTCTACTCCGGAAATTGCAGAATATGTTGACAGCCTGTATAGAGAAGTAATCACAGCAGGAACACATAAAGCCAGTAGCATCAAAGTAGCTGAGGCAGCTAAAGTAATTGAAAACTCTCAACGAGATATTAATATTGCTTTTGTCAATGAATTGTCCAAGATTTTTAATCTTTTGGATATTGACACGCAAGAAGTATTGGAAGCTGCCGGAACCAAATGGAATTTTCTTCCTTTTAGACCGGGATTGGTTGGGGGGCACTGTATCAGTGTAGATCCCTTCTATTTGGCGCAGAAGGCTCAGGAAGTAGGTTACCATCCGGAAATTATATTGGCCGGAAGAAGGTTGAATGATTCCATGGGCAAACATGTGGCTACAGAAGTAATCAAACACATGATGCGTAAAGATTTGAAGGTAATCGATAGTAAAGTATTGATCCTTGGGTTTACCTTCAAGGAAGATTGTCCGGATGTTAGAAATACCAGGGTAATTGACATTTATAAGGAATTGAGAAATTTTGACATGTCTGTGGAAGTTTATGATCCTTGGGCAAATCCGGAAGAAGTCAAACATGAATATGGTGTGGAGATTATTGGTGGTAAACAATGCCCACCTTTAGAGGAGTATTCCGCTGTAGTTTTGGCTGTAGCACATAAAGAATTTAAAACACTTGCCTTAGAAAAAAGCAAAGATTTGGTGGTATATGATGTCAAAGCCGTTTTACCCAAAGATAAGGTTGACGCAAGACTTTAATGGAATTGAGGCTTTGTCTTGATTGAAACATTTCTATAGTATTTGGTCTTTTCAAAAGATAAGCTGGTGCAAACCCTACGGTTGAATTAAGCTTATATGTCATTAAAAAAACAGACGCTTTCGGGCATCTTTTGGACCTTTACTGAGACCTTTGTGCTCAGGGGGTTATCATTTATTGCTTCAGTGATTCTAGCAAGGCTTCTTGGGCCGACAGAATTCGGCTTGGTAGGGATGATCAGTGTTTTTATTGCATTGGGCAATTCTTTTGTAGACAGTGGTTTGTCAGCCTCTTTAATTCGAACAAAGAATGCGGATAATGAAGATTATGCCACAGTATTTTATTTAAACTTGGCCTTGAGTTTGGTGGTTTACGGCATTTTTTACTTAACAGCACCTTTGATCGCAGCTTTTTTTGAGCAGGAATTATTGGAACTTATCGTTAGGGTTTATTGCCTAACCTTTATCATTTCGGCTTTTTCGGCAGTTCAGTTGGCCTTGTTGAACAAGAGAATGAAGTTTAAGCAGGTCATGAAATGTAAAGTTCCGGGTACCATTTTGGGCGTGGTGGTAGGTATTGGGATGGGGTATTCAGGGTTTGGGGTTTGGAGCATTGTCGGTATGTTTATGATTACCCAATTGGGTACTTCTTTAATGCTTTGGCTCACTTCATCATGGTCTCCGGGATGGGTGTTTTCCAGAAAAAAACTAAAGTACCATTATAATTTTGGCTATAAACTTATGCTTTCAGGGCTTATTGATACATTTTATAAAAATGTGTATAAGTTGATTATCGGTAAGTTTTTTGCAGTTCAAGAGCTAGGTTATTATGAAAGAGCCCATTCCTTCAATTACCAGGCGGTAACCACATTTACCTCTATCATAAGTAAGGTTTCCTACCCTTTGCTTTCCAAAATTCAGGACCAAAAAGAACGCATCGCAATAGTTTATCGGCAATTGATTCAATTTTCTTTTTTTGTTATTGCACCTATAATGTTGGGCGCAGCTGCTTTGGCAAAACCTTTGTTCTTAATGATTTTAGGTGAACAATGGTTACCGGCAGTACCCTTATTTCAAATCCTTTGTTTGTCAGGCATGTTTTACCCAGTGCATGCCTTTAATATCAATGTATTGAAGGTGTATGGGCGTAGTGATTTATTTTTAAAATTGGAGTTAATCAAAAAGGCAATCATTACCTTAAGTATCTTAATTGGGTTTCAGTTTGGTATTTATGGATTGGTTTGGAGCAGTGTTTTTACCTCTTTAATTAGCCTGATGGTTAATACCCATTACAGCAGTAGAATGATCCAATATACAACCCTGCAACAGTTAGGAGATATTGCGCTTACCTTGGTAAAAGCTGGTTTGATGGGAGGGGTAATGTGGGGAATAACATTGGTTTTGCATAATAATTCTCAGCTATTGCAGTTAGTTTTAGCAGGGGCAGCAGGTGTACTGTTTTATTTCCTTTTAAATTATGCACTTAGAAGTCCGCAATTGTTTTTTGCTTTGGATTTGATTAAAAAGAAAAATTAATGATTCCTGTAACCAAACCATTTCTTCCTCCTCAAGGCGAATACGAAAAATACCTGTCCGGAATCTGGAAAAGACAATGGCTGACCAATATGGGTCCCTTGGCAAGTGACTTGGAAATGAAATTAAAGTCTCACCTAGGGATAAAGCATTTATTGTATGTAACCAATGGAACCATTGCGTTGCAGATGGCCATTAAAGCTTTGGAGCTTCAAGGGGAAATAATTACCACACCTTTTTCTTTTGTAGCCACAAGTAGTAGTATTGTTTGGGAAGGGTGTAAACCGGTCTTTGTAGACATAGATAAATATTCTTTAAATATAGACCCCAATAAAATTGAAGCGGCAATTACCGAGAAAACCTGTGCTATTTTAGGTACCCATGTATATGGAAATCCTTGTGATATGGATACTATCGAAAAAATTGCAAAAAAGCATGACCTAAAAGTGATTTATGATGGGGCACATGCTTTTGGGGTTACGATAAATGGAAAGTCTATTTTTGATTATGGAGACCTATCCACTTGTAGCTTACATGCCACTAAGCTGTATCATTCTATTGAGGGAGGTTTAATAATGACCAAAGACCCTATTTTGCTAAAAAAATTAGCTTTTATAAGAAATTTTGGATTCAATGGTCCGGAAGCTTTTGCGGAGTTGGGCATAAATGGTAAGAATTCAGAGTTCCATGCAGCCATGGGCTTGGCTAATTTAGGCCACATTGAGGTTATTCATGAGCAGAGAAAAATATTGACGGAAAGGTATGATAAAATGCTTAGGAATTTAAATGCTAGCAAACCGGTATGGCATCGAAATGCTAGTCTGAATTATGCCTATTATCCCATCATTTTTGAAAATTCTGAGCAAATGCTTAAGACTTTAGCAAAACTTCAAGGTAACGGTATATTTGCTAGGCGATACTTTTATCCGTCATTGGCCACCACCTTGCCTTATGTGGAGACCAAAGCGATGGAAATAACGGGCGATATTGCCTCTCGTATATTATGTTTGCCTTTGTACTTTGACTTAACCTTAGAAGAAGTGGACTTAATTAGTCGTTTAATCCTTAGGGTTCAAAACAATTGAGTTAATAATTGAGGATTTAGTGTATAATAAAAGAGTTTTGTTTGATTGCCTTTCAAGGTGCTTAACCAAAGCCGTTTCCTGTGTTGTCCCATTTTTAACCCGAGTTATAAAATAGGATTCCTCCGCCCTTATAATAGTCAGGGGTGAAGCCTTTCCAATGTTTACGAGAAATGTTGCATTTGTTAGAAAATCTGGTTGTTGGGAGATTAAAGCATAGCACCGCGTTGGTTGAATTGAAAACAGCAACAAAGTCCCTGATTTTAAAGCGATTTCAGCACGTAATAGATTGTCTATTGCCTATTTTGGGTTTAAACACAAAAAATTCTCTAATTGATTAGAGGGAAATCTTTTTAAAATTGCTTCGTTTATATTTTCCTTGGAGCAGTAAATGAGCTTATAGGCATCCTATTATTACTGATGAATAGATACCTTTCCTTTCAATTGTTTAGGTTTAGAGGACTATATCCTTTTCCCCATTTGGCATAGGTCTTTTTCCCGAAAATAAAGATTGTAAAGAGCTTAAGTTAGTGCTTTAATTGAACGTAGTGGAAAAAAATAATGATCTGGAAAATCTTCCTGTAGTTAGTATTTGTTGTACCACCTTTAATCATGCTAGTTACATCAAAGATTGCTTGGATGGAATTTTGATGCAGGAAACTACCTTTGATTTTGAGGTTTTGATTTATGACGATTCATCCACTGACGGTACTTCTGAAATAATTGAAGCATATCAAGAGAAATATCCCAAAAAGATTTTCCCTATTTGTTCTAAAGAAAATAATTTTTCTAAAGGAGTAAGGGGGATGAGTTTTGTTTACAATATTCCAAGGGCCAAGGGGAAGTACCTTGCGTTGTGTGAAGGAGATGATTACTGGACAGCCAAAGATAAGCTACAGCGACAGGTGGAGTTTATGGAAAAAAATCCAGATATAGTTTTCACCTTCCATAACTTTAGGAGAAAGGAAGGAGATTCTTTAAAAAAACCTTTTCTTTATCCTCCTTCTTTTAATAAGGATGTGTATGTTCTAAAATTCAAGGAGGCATTTAATACGCAAATACAGCCCCTTACCATGCTTTTCCGTAAGGTGATTTCAAAACCCAAGGAATTAAATGTTTTGAATGGTGATGCCCTTTTAATCGCTTTGTTATTGGAAAAAGGGAAAGGTGCTTTTTTAAATTTCACTGGGGCTGTTTATAGAATACATGATGGGGGGATTCATGCAGGTAAGCATAAGTACACCAGGATATCAAACTCCATAGCATCAAGAGAAAAAATGCTAAAGTATTTTGACTATCCTGTTAAAGGTGAGCTATACATGAAGTTAGTCCATTTTTACAAAGAATTGGCGAAGCTGGATTTTAAAAGTAGCCATTTCTTCAAGGGTATGAACCACCTAGCTCAGGTGCTTAAGTACAGTTTTTTCTATATTATCCGAAAATAGTAAGCAAAAAAATAAAATTGAGAATAATTCACCCCACCTTAAAAAGCAGTAATCATTTTAATTAACTATGAAATTCGAAGTTAAAAACAATAAAGTACTGGTAACCGGAGGAGCAGGTTTTATTGGCTCCAATCTAATAGATGTATTATTAGAAAACGGCAATTCAGTGGTTTGTTTGGATAATTTTTCTACCGGTAATATTCAAAATTTGGAGCTTGCACAAAGCAATGCAAACTTCACCTTGATTGAAGGGGATATCAGGGACAAAGATACCTGTATTCAAGCGGTAGAGGGATGTGATTATGTATTTCACCAGGCTGCTTTGGGATCTGTACCTCGATCTATTGCTGATCCTATTACCAGTACTGCTGTGAATATTATGGGATTTGTCAATTTATTATTTGCAGCCAAAGAAGCAGGAGTCAAGCGCTTTATTTATGCTGCGAGTTCTTCTACCTATGGAGATCATAAAGCCCTTCCCAAAGTAGAGCATGTCATAGGAAATGCCCTCTCTCCTTATGCCATTACTAAATATGTGGATGAATTATTTGCCAAAAACTTCTCAGATATTTATGGGATAGAAACGGTGGGTTTGCGTTATTTTAATGTTTTTGGTAAAAGGCAAGACCCCAATGGTGCTTATGCCGCAGTAATTCCTAAATTTGTGTCCAGCTTAATCAAACACCAAAGTCCTTATATCAATGGTGATGGGACCAATTCCAGGGATTTTACTTATATAGACAATGTGATACAAGCCAACTTATTGGCAGCTGCTGTTCCCTCCGCAATTTTTAAGGAACGGATGAAGGAATACCAGGCCAACACAGCCGGTGTGCCGGGAATAAATGAAGGGGCAACTATTTCTGAAGTATTCAATGTGGCCTATGGAGAAAGAACCAGCTTAAATGAATTGGCGGCGGCCATTAAAGAAGGTCTAAGCAATTATGACCCGGTCATTGCTGCTATCTCTTTTCAATATGGTCCCAATAGACCGGGTGATGTGGCCCATTCCATGGCCTCCATTGATAAAGGAAAGACCATTTTGGGATATGCTCCGCAATATTCATTTCAAACCGGACTCAAAGAAGCCTGTGCTTGGTATTGGGAGAACTTAATATGAATAAATGGTAACAATTAATAAACAAAGGTTTATTTAATCATTATTAAATTCGAGCAAAGGGAGAAGGGATAGGTGAGCGTTTTAAAATTTTATTTCTTATTTGAAGTTAATTTTAGAGGCTAAATTTTAAAACTATTTTCGAAGGAGCTTTTATTTGGTTTTAGATTAGTATATATTAAACAGAAATTTTGACTATCCTCCATATTTTAGTTAAAATTTATACCTTCAAGAAATAGGAAAAATTATACGATCTTTGGTAATGGTTAAACACTCAAAAAAAATCCTTGTAACCGGTGCCGCCGGGTTTATTGGTTATCATCTTTGTGAAAAGTTATTGTCATTGGGACATGACGTAATTGGCCTAGACAATATTAACAATTATTACGATACAGGATTAAAGTTTGGTCGCTTAGAAAGATTAGGGATTAGTGGAGAGGATAGAATAGTTTATAACCAAGTTGTCGAAAGTGACAAACATGGCAAAGAGATGCAGTTTATCAAATTGAATTTAGAGGATAGGGATAATTTGCCCATTTTATTTAAGACCCATTCAATTGATATGGTTTGTAACCTAGCAGCGCAAGCCGGTGTAAGGTATAGTTTAGAAAATCCACTGGCATATGTTGATAGCAATGTGTCAGGTTTTGTGAATTTATTAGAGTCCATGCATATCAATGGAGTGGACAAGCTTGTTTATGCGAGTAGTTCCAGTGTATATGGACTTAACGAGAAGATACCTTTTGATACAAAAGATACAGTTGATCATCCCATAAGTGTGTATGCCGCCACAAAAAAATCCAATGAATTGATGGCCCATACCTATAGTCATCTATATGGTATCAAAACTATTGGTTTAAGGTTTTTTACAGTATATGGTCCTTGGGGAAGGCCGGATATGGCCATGTTCTTATTTACAGATGCTTTATTGAATAACAGGCCGATTAAGATTTTTAATGAAGGTAAATTATCCCGTGATTTCACCTATATTGATGATATAGTCAATGGGGTGGTAGCAACCTTAGAAAAGGATTCCGAGCAGCTATATTCTTTGTACAATATTGGAAATGGGACTCCTGTGAAGTTGCTTGATTTTATTGATGCCATAGAGGTGGAAACAGGGATTAAATTTATTCGAGAAATGTTACCAATGCAGCCCGGGGATGTAGAAAAAACATGGGCCGATACCAGCGCATTGGAAAAAGATTTTAATTACAAGCCCTCTACAAAAATACAGGAGGGGGTTAAAAATTTTATTGATTGGTATAAATTATATTACAAGAAGTAAAACTTTCGGAATTGCTTTAATCTTTTTATATCAGCTTGAATTTAATTATTTTTGCATTGCTTATTTACATATATTAAACAGCCTTGAGAAGGCTAATTATTTAAAAATAAAAATCAAATAGCCTCCATATGTTTCACCCAATATTTATCTATAACATAGGCTTTAGATTTTTAAAGAATTAATGATGTATTAAGTTTATTTTAACTCTAACTTAGTGTTTCCTTATACAAGGATAGGTAGCATTTATTTCTTTAATAATCTGACTTTTATAAGATACAGTATTTGCTTGGTAGTTAGATTAAAATAAAAGTTCTATAGTTGAAAAAACAACTAATAATATTTAATACCAATTTAGCTACTTTTTCTAGTTTATTTTATCCATTTTTATTTTAATAATTTTATAATTAATGTCTCCGAAAAAGAAAAGTAATTCAGGTTCAATTTTGAACGGGGTAAAATGGACCAGTATTCAATTTGTACTAGAAACTGCTTTTAGATTTTCGATACGTCTTATTTTAGCCAAATTACTTTTTCCGGAACAATTTGGTTTAATAGGTATGGCTGCAGTGTTTATCTCCATTGCCAATGCGGCCTCAGATTTGGGCATGGGAGCCGCTTTGATACAGAAAAAGGAAGATGATGATGCTATTAAAATGTATGACACTGCTTTTTGGAGTGGATTGGGATGGGGTGTCAGTGTTTTTTTATTTATGAGTTTAGTTATTGGGCCAATAGCTGCAAATTTTTATGAGGAGCCTTTATTGTTAAAACTTATACCTGTTTTAAGTTTGGGTATACTTATTAAACCATTTAGTTTGATTCATACGGTTATTTTAACAAGGGCTATGAATTTTAAATCCATTGCAAAAATATACAATTCCACTTTTTTAATTGCAGGAATTATAGCCATTTTTGCAGCATTTTTAGATTTTGGGGTGTGGGCTTTGGTGATAAATTCAGTTTTGGGCGGTGTTCTTTCAGTGCCCATTTTTTTTTACGTAACGAAATGGAAACCAAAAAGAAAATGGAACAAAAACTATTTCAAAGAGATTTTTGGCTTTGGTGCATACTCTACCGGAACTCTAGTTTTTAGCAATATCACCTATAATATTGACAATTTGATTATTGGAAAAATGCTAGGAGCTACTTTATTGGGTTCTTATACCCTAGCCTTTTCTTTCACGGAGAATTTGCGCCAAATGATAAGCGGTATTTTAAATAAGGTCATGTACCCTGTATTTGGTAAAAATCAGGATGATAAAGAAAAGCTGAAAGGATATTTCTTAAAAATTATTTATTTCAATGCCTTAATTATATATCCCTTGATGGCCTTTTTATTAATATTTGCTGAAGATATTATTTTAGGTTTTTTCGGTGATAAATGGCAGGCTACCATTATTCCGCTTCAAATACTTTCTATAGCAATAATGGTACACTCGGTTGTAAATTCATTTACTTCTTTAATTAGGGGCTTGGGTAAACCAAAGTTAGAAATGAAAATTATCATTGGATTGACTGTTTTTGTACTTATTCCAAGTTTAGCCTTGGGAATATACTATTATGGACTAAAGGGAGCCGCATTAGCAATCCTTGTTAATAAGATTGTATTGGCAAGCATAGGGCTAACAGTACTGAAAAGAGAAATAGCTCTTCAACCTAAGAAAGTCTTTGAAGCTATAAAATCCGCTCTGATAGGAGTTTTCTTTGGAGGGACAATTGTTTGGGGTTTAGGGTTTATTGAGATACTAGATAAGTTTTATGTTTTAAGTCCAATATATATAACCCTGTATTTGGCAATTGTTTATAGTTTAGAAAAGCATCAAGTAAAAGAATTAATTAATAAAATTCGCTAATTTTAGTATTATGATAAGGTATTTTAATAAAGCTAATGGGTTATTCCGGGCATTTAAGGATAGAATTCTTCCACGTTATTTTATAGCTAGTCCATTCTTTTCAAGCCTCTACTATATTTTTTTTTCAAATGATTTTAGAAGAGAACAGCATGCTGTGCTTCAGGGGAAAGTACTTCATCTTAAAGAGCTGAAGTATAATAAATCCAATGTCTACACCTTAATTAGAAATACCCATCGAATAGAAAAAGGCCTATTAATGAGGCCTAGAAGACCGGTGTACGCCTTAGATTTTATAACAGAGACTGTTGATGCTTTTGTCAATATTTGGGATCAAAAAAAAATGAGCGATGACCTTCAGTACAAATGGTTTCATGATGTGTTGAGTGAATACTTTGCAACTTCAGGTGAAAATGCCATTGTGGAGAGAGAAAAGAAACGCTTTTTCAATAAAATTAAAGAAACAAATTCCTATCGAATAATTAAAAAGTCAATCCCCTATGAAAGAGCAAAAGCTGACATCCCTCAAATTTCTTATGAGGAGTTTTATAAATTAACCCGGTATAGACGTTCTGTAAGGTGGTTTTTGGACAAAAAAGTTCCGCGTAACATTGTGGACAAAGCGATTTTAGCAGCCAACCAATCACCTACCGCTTGTAATAGACAGCCTTTTGAATACCGTGTTATAGACGACCCGGAATTATTGAAAGTAGTTGCCAACCTTCCAATGGGAGTAAAGGGCTATGTTGAGGGCATCCCTATGATGATTGTAGTGGTGGGGAATTTAGATGCCTATTTTGATGAAAGAGACCGTCATTTAATATATATTGATGCCTCCTTGGCCAATATGACCTTAATGTTGGCTTTAGAAACTCTAAGTTTAGGTAGTTGTCCAATCAATTGGCCGGATATTGAAGAACTAGAAGTAAAAATGGATAAAGTATTAAAATTAGAGAAACACCAAAGAGCAGTTATGTGCATGGCTGTTGGTTACCCTGATCCAAGTGGTAAGGTCGCTTATTCAGAAAAAAAGAATTTAAATACCATAAGAAAATACAATTAAGATGAATATTCAAATTGATGGCACCAATACCTTGAATAAGGGTGCAGAGTTAATGTTTTATGCGATTTTAGGAGAAATAAAAAAAGGGTGTCCGAATGCTACTGTTTATTTTAATTCAAATGCGCCAAGTGGAATTAAAATTGAAAAGGACCCTGATATAGATTTAAGAGAGCGTCTAGCCTTAATTTATTCAAAATACCCAAACTTTATACTAAGTAAGCTGGGTTTACCTAATACTTTTTTCACCTCCAAATATGCGCTTAAAAAAATTGATTTGGTATTAGATGGAGGTGGTTTCCAATTTGGAGATCAGTGGAATTATTCGAAAGAAAAGTTAGATACATGGGAGGCATATTTTAAGCAATTAAAACAAAATGGATCTAAAATCATTTTATTGCCTCAAGCCTTTGGTCCATTTGAAACGGAAAGCGGGAAACGATCTGTTGAAATAATTAATAAATATGCGGATATAATTATTGCCAGAGAAAGTGTATCTTATGATTATTTAATTAAGGCTGGAGCCACCCCAAGCAAAATTTGGCAATATTCAGATTTCACACTATTGGCCAAGGGAGTTCTATTGGATAAATACAATTTTGCTAAAGGTAAAGTTTGTGTTATTCCCAATCAAAAAATGGTTTCACACACCACTGGGTCATCCTCTGAATACATGGACTTTTTGATAAAAGTTATTAATGAATTTAAAAGACTTAATAAGGAAGTTTTTTTATTGAATCATGAGGGACCTAAAGATTATAATTTGTGTATTCAAATCAATCAAGCTTTTGATAATAAATTAGCTATAGTTAATGGATTAAATGCTAAAGAAATTAAAGGGGTTATTGGGGCGTCAAATATTGTTGTTTCTTCTCGTTTTCATGGGGTAGCCAGTGCATTAAATCAAGGTGTACCTTGTTTAGCTACTAGTTGGAACCATAAATACAAAATGTTGTTTCAGGATTTTGGGCAAGAAGATAAAATATTTGATTTTCAGGGTCCTTGGGAACCCAATTCTGATAAAATTAAAGAGGTAATTAAAAATCATGAATCAATTCAAAACACTTTAATGACTAAAAAGCATGAATTGGTAAAAGAAGCCAATGAAATGTGGAATAGGATTTGGGAATTTGGAAAAAAATAATTGATTATTGAATAAACTATTATGAAGACAGCCATAGTTGTTGTAGCTTTTAACAGACCTAATTCCCTGATAAAATTATTATCTTCATTAGAGAAGGCATTTTATCCTTCAACTGATATTCCACTTATCATTAGCATTGATTATCAAAATTCAGCCAAACATGAAGATGTTGTAAAAATAGCAAATGATTTTATTTGGAAGAATGGAGACAAAAGGGTTATTGAACATAAACAAAATTTAGGTTTAAGAAAACACATACTTTCATGCGGTGATTTAACTGAAGAATTTGATTCTGTTATAATTATTGAGGATGACTTAACTTTGGCTCCTGATTTCTATACTTTTGCAAATGGAGCTGCCGAATTTTATAAGGATGAAGATAAGGTTGCAGGAATCTCATTGTATTCCTATGAGTTTGAGGAGTTGGGTTGGTTTAGGTTTTATCCTAAAAGAAATCAAGGAGATACCTTTTTCATGCAATGGGCTGGTTCTTGGGGGCAACTATGGACTAAAAATAACTGGCAGAGTTTTAAAAATTGGTACAATAAGGATATAGATATTTTAAAAATTAATATTCCTGACCATGTTAAAGGTTGGGATAGGTCGTGGAAAAAATTCTATATAGCCTACCTAGTGGAGACGAATCGTTATTATGTCTACCCATATTATTCTTTTTCCACAGTAAATGATGAGCAAGGAACCCATTACTCTGAAAATTCAAGAACTAATAATGTTTGCTTAATGAGAGACAATGCTTCTTCTCGTTTTCGGTATACTGAATTTTTGAATTGCACTACAAAATATGATTCTTTTTTTCAGCCTATTGCAAAAGAAGTTTTTATTGAAAATTTAAATAAAGTTGTAGAAGTGGAATTTGATTTATTTGGGACTAAGAAAGTTAAAAATTTCAAATCTTGCTATGTTTTTTCAATTAAACCTTCCAAGAATACCATAATGTCCTTTGGTAACACATTGATACCATTTGATGATAATTTGTTTCATAATGTTGAAGGTGATTTTTTTAATTTAGCACTTAAAACAGATTTTTCTGAATTTAATAGTGTTTTAGATAAAGGAAAAAAACTTTACTATACAAGGAAAGTTTTTGCAATTAAAGAAATGGTGATTGTAATTTTATATCGAGTTTTGTCAAAATTAAAATTTGTAAAATGATTTTAATAATATTATCATCTATTTTAAGTTATAAATTTGAAATATTGTATAAATGAATTATAAAATTTCCATTATTACAGTTTGTTACAATTGTGTTAAGGATATTACTTTAACAATAGAATCCGTTTTAAATCAAAAATATTCAAATATTCAGTATATTATTATTGATGGAGGTTCAACTGACGGAACAATTGATATTATTAATAAATATAAAGACAAGATAGATATTATAATTTCTGAACCTGATCAAGGAATTTTTGATGCCATGAATAAAGGTTTAAAGTATGCTACAGGTGATTGGGTTAATTTTATGAATGCTGGAGATCGGTTTTATGATGACTCAGTACTTCAATTTTTATTTCAAAGCACATCCTATATCAATATTGGTGTCTTGTATGGAAGTACTTTTTCAAATGGTACTATTAGAAAGCCAAAAGAGTTAGGGTTTTTAAAATATGGAGGTATAATGGCCTGTCATCAATCTATATTTTATAATCGGTTAATTTGTGGTAATGAATTATTTTACAAAACCAAACATAAATTTTATGGTGATATTGAATTAACTAGAAGGCTTTATCTTCGGAATATTGAATTTCAAAAAGTTTCTATCGTGATTTCTTCATTTCAAGGGGGAGGCTTTTCTTCTCAAATTTCTAATAAAGCAAGGTGGGCCAAATTTGATTATCTTTATCAAAATTTAGGGTTTAAAGGAATTTTATATGGTTTCTGGGGTAAAATTTTAACCATGATTTAAAAACGAGTTAAATTCTTGTATTTATTATTTTTTACTTTCTAAATTCAGTTTCTTAATGCGTTTTATTTATTACTTATATCATTTTAGTATCATCTAAAACTATTATTTAATATTTCATGTCGAAAATAGTATATTTAATTTCTTTTTTTACTTTTGCTGGCTTTTATGCTGTCCTTGCTATTCTTATATCTTGGGGATTGACTGATTTTACAAGATATATAAATGTTCCTTTAAGGTTAGTTACAAGTTTTTTTATGATTTATCTCATAACCAGATGTTTTTCAAAAAAATCATTTGTTGGTTACAATGGTTTTTTTTTAATTTTATTTTGTTTTTTTTGGATATTATATTTATTTAAAATTATTTGGCATTATGGTACGGGATTAGAACTAAATCGACAATGGTATGAATATGTGTTTTATGCTTTAAATTTCAGCTTTCTCCCCTTTATCACTTTTTTCTCAATTAATTTTAATAAATATAAAAATGTTATTTTAAGTGCTTTTCTTTTTTCGGGTTTTGTAATGGGCTTATTAAGTTTTTATTTATACAAAGATATACTGGTTATGGGAATTGGGCGAATTAGTAATATTGTATATACTGATTCTGATCAATCCACGCTAAGTCCTCTTGCCTTATCTTATGCTGGATCACTTACTATTTCTTTATGTATTTATAAATTTTTATACGAAGGTAATTCCCTTAGTAAAATACAATTAATTTATTTATTTTTAAACTTAGTTTTATCTATTATAATGTTTTATTTAGGTGCATCAAGAGGTTCAGTTGTCGCATTATTTTTATCTATTTTAGTTTTGTTTTATTATGGAGGTTTTAAAATTAAATTAAATTTTTTGACATTTGGTTTGTTGTTTTTTCCTTTATTAATATTTGGCTCAATAAAAATGGGGAGCTCTGTTTTTTCTCGAACCACCAACACTCTTGAGTCTGATAGTATTGGAGTTAGGGAAAAATTGTGGTTAGATGCTTGGAATGAATTTCTTAATTATCCATTTTTGGGAGGAAGAATAGAAATTGGCTTTTATCCTCATAATTTTATTTTGGAAGTTTTGATGGCAACAGGATTTATAGGATTTATACTTTTATTTTCTATAATATTGAAAGGTATTATTAATTTACATAGGCGCACTTATTATGAGATTGGTTATATATGGGTACTTATTGTTTTGTCCCAAGGTTTAGTCCAGTATATTTTTTCTGGATCTATCTATCTTGCTATTTTAATGTTTTTACCCCTTGGAATAGCTTTTTCTCGTTCTTTTCAAATATTTAATAAATTTCATTTTTAAATATTTAGAGAGCTATTTTTTCTAGAATTTTTAGATTTTATTAAGATTACCTTTTTAATGTATTTTATATTATTTGTTTATTAGTGTGTTTTATTTATCTTTTTATATAATACTATACTGTCCTTAAATATTTACTTTCAATTAGAATATATTTTATTTTTACTTATATTTAAAATTTATAATTAAATAATAAATACATATGAAAAATGTTATTTTTTTTACAAACATAGCCTCTCATTATAGATCTCTTTTATGGTTATATTTGTTAAAATCAAATAAATTTAAAATTGATATAAATTTTGGTGATCCGGGGAAAACAGGAATTAAAGAAATTAATTTTAAAGACGAATCCTTTACTAATTTAAATGATAATATTCATCGTGGAAAAAATTTTTGGTTAAACAAAAAAATAATTATTTGGCAATCTAATGTTTTTTTTAAATGTCTGTTTGGAAAATTAGATGTTGCTATATTTACTTCAGATATGTATTGTTTATCTACTTGGATTGGAGCTTTAATATGTAGATTTAGGAAAATTCAAATTGTTTTTTGGGGACATGGTATATATGGTAATGAATCTAAATTTAAATTATTTTTAAGGGTTCTATTTTATCGGCTTGCTAATAAACATTTACTTTACGAAAAAAGAGGTAAATCTTTGATGATTGAAAATGGTTTTGAACCTGACAAATTATTTGTTATTTATAATTCTTTAGATTATGATTCTCATCTTCAATTAAGAGTTTTAGTTAAATCTTCAATAAAATCATCAGTTTTCTCTTTTTTTTCCATTCCAACATTGCCAGTACTTGTATTTATCGGAAGGTTAACACCTCAAAAAAAGCTCTCCTTGTTAATTGATGCTTTTTTTAGAATTAATGATGAAACACCAATTTGTAATTTATTAATTATCGGAGATGGCCCCGAAAAAGCTGAGTTATTGACTAAATCTAAAAATGGTATTGATGCTAAGTTGATTTATTTCACTGGTAGTATTTACGATGAAAAACGAATTGCTGAATTACTTTATCATTCTGATATATGTGTTTCGCCAGGAAATGTTGGTTTAACAGCAATTCATTCTTTGAGTCTTGGAACTCCTGTAGCTTCTCATAATAATTTTTTTAATCAAATGCCGGAAGTTGAATCCATTATTGAAGGGTATAATGGTTTTCTTTTTCCTGAAAACGATGTTAATACTATGGCTATTAAAATAACTGAATGGTTAAGTACAAAACTGAACCGTAATATTGTTAGAAATCGCTGCTATGAAATTATTGATAAGTTTTATAATCCTAAATATCAATTGAAAATTATTGAAAAATGTTTATCTAAATAGTTTAATTTCCTATTTTATGAAAATTCTGTATGTTATTCCCTCTATAGATATTAATACTGGCGGTACTGCTACTTTTTTACAATTGTTGTCTAATACTATTAGTAAGTCAGAAGATGTTTCAATTGCCACAATACAATCAAAGAACCCTGTAAGTCTGAGCGAACAAATTAAATTAAACTATTTTCCTTTATCTTTTCCCTTTCTTTTTAACTTTTCAAGTGGTTTAAAAAAGTTTATTCAAAAGTACAATTTTGATATTTATCATGGTAATGTTTTATGGTTATTCCCTACTCATATTATGAGTCGTATAGCGCGAAAAAAAGGTCGGAGCTATATTATATCTACCCATGGAATGTTGGAACCTTGGGCTTTGAATAAAGGGAAATTTAAAAAATCTTTGGTTATGAAACTTTTTCAATTTAATGATTTAGCTAACTCAGTTTGTATCCATGCTACAGCTAGATCTGAAGCTAAATGTATAAGAGAATTAGGTTTCACTAATCCAATAGCTATTATTCCAAATGGTATTGATATAACTGAATTTAAGCCAAAATCTCAACCAAACACACGTCCTAAAAAAACATTACTTTTCTTATCAAGAGTTCATCCCAAAAAAGGCCTTGAAATGCTTATTAATGCATGGTCATTAGTTGATGAAAGAATTAAATTAAATTGGAAAGTTGAAATAGCGGGTAATGGTAATAGTTCTTATTTAACTAAATTAAATAATCTTATTCATTCCTTAAATCTATCCGATGAAATTAATATAACTGGTCCTAAATTTGGTGCAGATAAGATTAAAACTTATGAAAATGCTGATTTGTTTATACTTCCCACCTATAGTGAAAATTTTGGAATTGTTATAGCTGAAGCCTTGGCGTGTGGAATCCCAGTTATTACGACAAAAGGTACTCCGTGGGAAGATCTTCAGAAGGAAGGGATTGGTTGGTGGACTGATATCGATGTTAATTCTATTTCAGATGCTATAACAGAATCACTTATGTTATCAGATATTGATAGATTCAATATGGGAATTAAGGGGAGGGAATTTGTGAAAGATAATTTTAGTATTGACGTAATATCCGAAAGTATGATAGATCTATATAAATGGGTTGATGGAAAAATTGAAATGCCAGATTTCGTTGATTTATCATGAACCTTTATTTTATCTTAATTTATTATTTTTACAGTTATGATGAAAAAAGTTAATTTATCTTCTTTTTCTAATGCTGACTTTATCCCTGGGTCAAAGGGGAAAATTATTGTTTGGTATTTAATTAATAGGGTATTTTTTAATAGCTATTTGCTATATCCATCTTTTTTAAAAAGCTTTTTATTGCGTCTTTTTGGTGCGAAAGTGGGTGGAAATGTATTGATTAAGCCAAAGGTTAATATTAAATATCCTTGGTTTTTAGAGATTGGTGACAATGTATGGATTGGAGAAAAAGTTTGGATTGACAATCTTACATTGGTTAAAATTGGTAATAATTGTTGTCTTTCTCAAGGGGCAATGCTTTTAACTGGGAATCATAATTATAAAAAAACATCCTTTGATTTGATTACCGGGACTATTATTTTAGAAGATGGAGCTTGGGTTGGTGCCCAATCAACTGTTTGCCCTGATGTAATATGTAAGTCCCATAGTATTTTATCTGTAGGAAGCATAGCTACTTCTGATTTAGAACCCTATACAATTTATCAAGGCAATCCTGCCAAACCTGTTCGGAATCGTATCATCACATCTTAAAACTTCATTAAATTGAAAATCAGCTTAATTACCGTTACTTATAATTCTGCTCAAACTTTACAGGATACCATTAGCTCTGTAGCCAAACAAGAATACCCTGATATTGAATATATTGTGGTAGACGGATCCTCCAAAGACAATACTGTTGATATCATAAGGCGGAATGAGTCCACCATTAGTAACTGGGTTTCTGAACCTGATAAAGGCATGTATGATGCCATGAATAAAGGGATTAACATGGCCACAGGAGATGTGATCGGCATTCTCAATTCCGATGATTTCTTTTTTGATCCCAAAGTTCTTGCCGAAATTGCAGCTGCCTTTAATGCATCCTCTTCACCCGATGCGGTGATAGGTGATATTGTCTTTGTGGATGATGAAGATGAAAATAAAATAATCCGTAGGTATTCTGCCAAAAAATGGAAACCATCCAAGTTTGCTTGGGGCTATATGCCTCCTCATCCTTCATTTTTTGTTAGAAAAGAATTTTTCGATAAACTTGGACCTTATAAAACCGATTATAAAATTGCCGCTGATTATGAACTACTTATTCGGTTTTTACTCAAAGGAAAAATAAATTGGAAATACTTACCCATTGTCACTACTAAAATGCGTATGGGTGGACTGAGTACACAGGGCTTCCAAAGCCTGGTTACCTTGAATAAAGAAATTGCTCGTGGGTGCAAAGAAAACCAAGTGTACACCAATCCGGCCATGATCTATTCCAAATACCTCTTTAAACCTTTTGAATTTATATTTAAGTAAGCTATCTGAATTATCGATGGTTTGGCTTGAGACAGCTTAACAATCAATCAACCGGAATCTCTAGGTAAATCCTTTTCTAATTATCATGAACCAAACTTCTTCTATTCTAATTACCGGTGCTACCGGTTTCGTTGGTCAAAACCTTTGTGATTATTTAAAAGCCAAAGGGAAGGAGGACATTGTTTCTCTTTCAAGAAGTAATGCTGTTAAAGGAAAGGATAAGACATTGACTTATGATCAGTTTTTCGCTGAAAATTCGTTTTCAGCAGCTCATTATGTACACTTGGCCGGTAAGGCCCATGACCTGAAAAATACAAGCGATGATCAGGCTTATTACGATGTTAATTATGGTTTGACTAAAAAATTATATGATAAATTTTTGTCAGATCCCTACGCCAAGAATTTTGTTTTTATCAGTTCAGTCAAGGCTTGTGCGGATGAAGTTGATGGGTGGCTAACTGAAGATAGTCCCTGTAAGCCCATTACAGCCTATGGAAAATCAAAGCTTCAAGCCGAAGAATATATTTTAGCAAATCTTCCCAAAGACAAGCAAGTTTACATTCTTCGCCCTTGCATGATTCATGGCCCGAGAAATAAAGGTAACCTTAATTTACTTTTTGCCTTTGCCAAAAAAGGACTGCCTTTTCCTTTGGCTGCTTTTGAAAATCAACGGTCTTTCTTGTCAGTAGAAAACCTGTGCTGGGTGATTGAAAAATTAATAAGCCAAGACATTCCTTCCGGTGTTTATCAAGTGGCAGATAAAGGTACCTTTTCAACCAATGATTTGATTGGATTAATGGCAGATTCTTTAGGGAAAAAAGCAAGGCTTTGGGCCATACCGGCTACCTTAATTTCTGCTTGTGCAAAGGTAGGGGACAAGTTGCATTTACCCCTAACTTCAGAACGGCTGAAAAAACTGACAGAATCCTATAAAGTATCCAATCAGAAGATTGTCAGCAGTATAGGAGAGCCTATGCCTATCAGTGCTAAAGACGGTTTGAAAAAAACTTTTAAGGCTTTTATCTAACTTTAATCCTAAACATAAATACCATTTTAAGGGTTTTATTTTCCACTAGCATTGATTTGATGTTTAAAGGTCATAACGCCTAATATTTACAAAATAATTATTACCATTTAATTGAAGCCCCGGCAATTTCTAAGAAAAGGTCGGGGCTTTTTTTTGCTCAGTGGGCTTATCTTAGCGAACAAATTTGACCTAATTTTTTTAAAGATTCCTTATATTTGTTCTTCTAAAACCAAATTTTTATGTACTATTTCATCGTTTTTCTATTGCTTTTAGTTGCCCAACTGTTGTACTTTATTATTGCTAAGAAGTTTAGCATTATAGATAAACCCAATGAACGCTCTTCTCATACAAAACCTACCATTAGAGGAGGGGGAGTGATTTTTGTTTTGGCAGTATTGCTTGCTTGGATCATGGGTGTGGCAAGCTGGCCTTTGGCTTTGGGAATTGTTCTTGTAGGAGCTGTAAGTATGGTGGACGATATTCACCCATTGCATCAATTGCCTCGAATTTCTGTGCATTTATTGGCTACGGGACTCTTGATTTATGACATCAGTCAAGGAACCTCCTTGGGTTTATGGATTCCCGTCCTGTTTTTTCTATTGATAGGTTGGACCAACTTATTCAATTTTATGGATGGGATTAATGGAATTACTGTATTGTATGCCTTGGTGGCTTTATTCACTTTTTATCAGCTTCCCGAGCTAGAAGGGGATCAGGAATTGGTTGCCCTTGTAGGCATTTCGGCTTTGGTTTTTGCTTGGTTTAATGTCCGGAAAAAGGCCAAAACCTTTGCGGGTGATGTAGGTAGTATCAGCATGGCCATGGTGTTGGGTTATCTTATGATTAAGGTCATATTTATTACCCAAAATCCGTTTTACCTGTTCTTCTTCAGTCTATACGGAATAGATGCTTGTATGACCATTTTTATAAGGTTGTCCAAGAAAGAAAATATTTTCAATCCACACCGTACTCACCTGTATCAGTACTTGGCCAACGAAAAAGGTTTTTCTCATTTGTCCATTTCTTTTGCCTATGCAGTCCTGCAACTGCTAATCAATATGCTTTGGATTTATGGGATAGGATTGTCAGAAATTCACTGGCTTGCCGGATTGCTTTTTGTAGTTATTTTGGTCCCTCTTTACTTCGTTTTAAGGAGATTTGCACAACCAGTAGAAAATAATTTGAAAACATCGTAAAATTTATATTTTAAAAAATTTAATACCATTTTTCTTTTAAATTGGAAAAAATGTCGCTTCAATATGTAAAAATGTATTTACAATTTTACCCTGTTTTTTAGGCATAATAATTTTTTTTAGGCTGTTAAAATTCCTTTTGGTATTGATGGTTAATCGCTTAGATTTGTATAAAACCGTTGCTTTATTCCAGTTAGCAAACAGTATCAAATGACCAACAAAACAGGTAAAATTTATTTGTCATCTCCTCAATTTACCGGTGAAGAAATTGAGTTTGTGAATGAGGCGATAGCTCAGGAAGATATTGCAACGAATGGGGTTTTTATAAGGCAATTCGAGGAACAGCTAGAAAATAGATTCAATTCACCCTATGCAGTAGCCCTTAATTCCGGGACCTCTGCTATCCATCTTTCCTTACACCTGCTGAGGGTAGGGACCGGAGATGAGGTGATCTGCCAATCCTTCACTTATATTGCTACCACCAATCCAATTTTGTATTTGGGGGGAACTCCCATCTTTGTAGACAGTGAAAAGGATACTTGGAACATGTGTCCCCTAAGTCTTGAGCATGCCATAAAAAATCGGCTGGCCAAAGGCAAAAAACCCAAAGCCATTATCGTAGTAAATCTTTTTGGCATGCCGGCCAATTGGCCAGAAATATCTCGAATTTCTCGGAAATATGACATTCCTGTTTTAGAGGATGCCGCTGAATCAGTAGGCTCCAAAATAGGTGACCGATTTACAGGTACTTTTGGAGATTTGGCTATTTACTCCTTCAATGGAAATAAAATCATCTCAACAGGGGGAGGGGGAGCACTTTTGACAAATAATAGATTCTGGGATAAAAATGCCCGTTACCTTTCTACCCAAGCTAAATTGGATTTTCCCTATTTCGAACATATGGAAATGGGATTTAATTATAAAATGAATAACCTCTCTGCCGGTATTGGTTTGGCCCAATTGGCAGTTTTGGACGAAAGAATTGAGCGAAGAAGAGGTATTTACGATTACTATAAAAAGCATTTAGAAATGCTTCCCGGCATTTCATTTTTAAAAGAACCACAAGGTTATTTTTCCAATAGATGGTTGACCACCATGGTACTTGATCCTTCCATGACAGGTTTTCAGGCAAGTGATTTGAGGGAATTGCTTTTATCCGAAGGGATTGAGTCTAGGTTTTTGTGGAAACCGATGCATTTGCAACCCATGTACAGGAGCGCCTCTTTTTTTGGAAGTGAAACTGCAGAAAAATTGTTTATCGATGGAATTTGCTTGCCAAGTGGTTCCGGTTTATCCAATGAACAATTGAACAGGGTGATACATGTTGTTTTCAGGTTGCACAAGGAGGTGGCCTGGAACGCTGAGAAATCTGTTTAAATACACTATAATGAGCAAGCGAATTTTTGACCTTTTCGTTTCTTTTGTTTTGCTTGTATTTTTTTTACCGGTTATGCTGGTTATCGCTCTATTACTCCTTTGGGAATATCAAGGCAATATTTTATTCATCCAACCACGATCAGGGAAAAAGGGGAAACCATTTAAATTGTTCAAATTTAAAACCATGGCAGACCATTTTGGAAAAGATGGATTACCTTTGCCCGATGAGTTGCGATTAACCCCAATTGGGAGAGCACTTAGAAATACTTCGCTTGATGAATTGCCGCAATTGATCAATGTGCTTAAAGGAGAGATGAGTCTGGTAGGTCCCAGGCCTTTACTTCCGGAATACTTGCCCTTGTACTCTGAGGAGCAAAGTAAAAGACATGATGTTTTGCCCGGAATTACCGGCTTGGCACAGGTTAGAGGAAGGAATAGTATTGATTGGCCGACCAAATTCAAATATGATGTTTGGTATGTTAGGAATCAGCATTTTTTGCTGGACTTAAAAATTATGTTCTTGACCCTAAAGCCTTTGCTCTTCCGTGAAAATATAGATTTTCAAAGCGACGTAAGCATGAAAAAATTTACCGGATCATAATTATAACCCTATTATAAAAATCGACATGTATATATTTGGAGCTTCAGGGCATGCTAGAGCCATTATTGATATATTGGACCCTAAAGTTAAAATCTCTGGAATATTTGATGACAATTCCAAAATTGAAGAAATTCTAGGCTTTCCTGTAAGCGGACCTGTTCCGGATAATTTCGTATTTGATGCGCCGTTGTTTATTGCGATAGGCAATAATGAAGGAAGAAAATTTTTGTTTGAGAAATTCAGTCCCAGAACCAACTTTGGTACCATTGTCCATGAATCTGCCTTAATTAGCCGGTATACTTCCATTGCAGAAGGGACAGTTGTTATGGAAGGAGCCATAGTGAAGGTAAATAGCCATATTGGCAAGCAAGTGATTGTGAATACCGGTGCTTCTGTAGATCATGATTGCGAGGTTGGAGACTTTGTTCATATTGCCCCACAGGCGACCCTATGTGGGGGAGCTCTAATCGGAGAAGGCACCATTGTAGGGGCAAATAGCACGATCCTTCCCGGTGTGAAAGTTGGGAAATGGTGTACGATAGCTGCCGGAGCGGTGATTAGCAGAAATCTTCCTGATGGAGCTGTTCAAAAAGGTTACGGTTAAGTTTCTGTAAACTAATTTTTACATCAAAATTAAAGAAAAAACTTAGCCCCTATAAGCGGCTCATGTTTTGATTTTTCCGTGATTAATAAAATTTACTGTCTATAAATAAAGAAACTCTTTCCAGAAAAACCTTATCTTTGTATATGAAAGTTAAAAGAGTAACAGCTTAAAAAAATAGTGTTTTTATCCTACGTTGAACCCCGTAGGATAAAAACAAGCAGCAAACTAAGGGCGTGAATGGTGCATTTGCACTATTAGAAGATTCTAAATTCTAGTCCTTATTGGTCCACTTTGTTATTGTCTTGATTTTGTTTGAGGATTGCTGTGGCTACCTACAGGTAATGGCATGATCTTAACAAGCAATAGCTACATTATATTAGTAACAGGAAATTTAAATAGGTGCTAAAACTGGATGTTCTTTACCAAATGGTAAAGTCTCACACGGAATTTGTTACAAGTAGGAGGCTCCTTAGCGTTTGTTTATCGAAGTTTTTCGGAGATAATCATTTTATTGTTGTTTTCTAGGCGTTCGGAATATTTATTGCTACTGTACTTAAATAAACCTTAAATAAACTTTAAAAAGTGTTGGAATCAAAATTTAATCCACTTAGGAAATTTTTAGAGGATGACCGTCATATTCACCCTTTTGTGATTTTGTCGGTAGACATCTTAATTGTATTCATTTCTTTCTCTTTGGCATACCTAATTATTGGGGGATTTGGTTTTGACCAGATTGATTTTGTCCAATATCTTATCGTAACGGCCTGCATTTGTTTAATAGCCTTACCGGTAATTTATTTTTCAAAACTGCATACCGGGCTTTTAAGGTATTCCAATATTGCAGATTTGTTCCGAATATTTTTGGCAACCATTATTTTTTCTTTGCTTTTTATCCTATTTTTCTTTGGGCTTGGCCATAGGTGGATCGCTTTGAACTATAGCTTTTTAATGTTGGTGATGTTGGTAAATTATTTTATTACTTCCACATTACTTATTGCATTTAGGTTATTGGCGAAATCAACTTACCTCAGTTTGGCAAATAAATTCTCAAATAAAGCTGTTCATAAGGTATTGATCTTTGGTGCCGACCAAAATGCGGTATTGGTCAAACAAGCGCTAAGTAATGACCCGGACCTTAACTATGTTGTGGAAGGTTTTTTGAGTTCTGACAGAACCATGCTAAACAATTACTTGGAGCAAAAGAAGGTTTACCACATGAAAGACCTTCCTAAGTTGAAGAAACAAAAGGACATCAAAGAATTGTTGATTACCAATGAAAATTTAAATCAAAGGGAAAAGCGAGTAGTTATCGAAAGATGTATTCGGTTGGGAATTAAGGTGTTGACCATACCTGCAGCAAAAAATTGGCTTTCAGGGGAGTTGTCCAGCAAGCAGATTAAAAAACTGCGCATTGAAGATCTGCTTCAACGTAAACCCATTGTAATTGATCAGCGGAAAGTAAAAAGCGACCTCGAAGGAAAAAAGGTTTTGGTTACAGGAGCTGCAGGCTCTATTGGATCAGAAATTGTTCGACAGGTGCTTACCTATAAACCTTCCTTGTTGATTTTATGTGACCATGCCGAATCTCCTTTGCATGATGTGCAATTGGCCATGGAGGATGAATTTCCCGATGCCAAAATGGAGGTTGTTTTGGCTGATGTAAGTAATTACGAGCGGATGCATAAGTTGTTCAATGTATGTAGACCTCAGATCGTTTATCATGCGGCAGCTTATAAGCATGTACCGATGATTGAAAACAACCCATTTGAAGCCATTTCTGTGAATGTGGGTGGAACAAGAAATATTGCTGACCTTGCAGTATTTTTTAAAGTGGATAAGTTTGTTATGGTATCTACAGATAAGGCTGTAAACCCCACCAATGTGATGGGGGCTTCAAAAAGGTTGGCGGAAATCTATACCCAATCTTTAAATGGAATCGAGACCTGTAATACAAAGTTTATCACAACCAGGTTTGGCAATGTTTTGGGATCCAATGGATCTGTAATCCCAAGGTTTCGCTCACAGATTAAAAAAGGTGGACCAATTACTGTAACCCACCCGGATATTACCCGTTATTTTATGACCATTCCTGAAGCTGTCCAGCTGGTATTGGAAGCAGGAACTATGGGTAAGGGAGGAGAAATCTATGTGTTTGATATGGGTAAGCCAATTAAAATAGTGGACCTTGCAAAGAAAATGATCCAACTAGCCGGCTTGGAAGAGGGTAAAGACATTGATATCGTATTTTCAGGGTTGCGCCCGGGAGAAAAGCTCTATGAAGAATTACTCTCTTCAGCGGAGTTAACCCTACCTACCCATCATCACAAAATAAGCATTGCCAAAGTGTTACAGTACCCCTACGCGGAGGCCAATGCAAGCATTACCGAATTATTGGTGGTCAACAAGCACCATGACAATGAAGCCGTGGTAAAGAAAATGAAGGAGATCATACCGGAATTTAAAAGCAAAAATTCCATTTATGAAGGCCTGGATAAAACAGGCTGATAGATTGGGCCTAAGGCCCTTTATTATTTTTTAAGTTGCTTACAAAGTTGCATTGAACCCGAAATATGTAATAGAATGTCTATTGCATATTTCGGGTTCAATGGTGTTGGCGTTTTTTACTATTAGGATTGCTTAAGTTTTAACCTGAGGTTTATCTTTGTTAATATTAACTATATATTTAAATCAAACCCCAAGGATCCCTTCCTTCTCATTCATTGGGGCATGTTAAGAAATGATTATTTTATCGGGTATCTCCGGTATAGTTTTGCGCAAATAATCACCATGAGAAACAGGCGAATATTAGGGTGAAATTTTAACCACTTTTTAGAGGTTATTTTATGATTGTTACAAAAATCACTTAATAGATGGTTAATTATTCTTTTAATTTTCAAGAAATAAGTGTTTAGTGGGTCTTTTTTACTCCTTTTATCCATAATTTTTTAAAAAAAAATAAAAAAAAATTAAATGGGGTGTTCTAATGAGAAATGCAATTAATAATATGTGAAATGAATAAATGGAAGTAGAAGCGAATATTTTGTTTTAGCCTTATTCAAAAAATAAATAATTGTTGAGGGGCAATTTTAACGGGCTGTAGCACTTTTTAAGTAATTTTAGTATATTTGAGTACTTTATAAAACAAGTAATCGTTAACCAAGTTTTGTACGGTATTATTTTTAAAGAGAATTATAAAATGGAGACTATTTTTCAAACAACTCTAGATTACCCAACCCAGAATTTCCTTTATTACGATAGGATATTAAACAGCAAAACCAAGGATATAATCCATAATTATTAATATAAATCTATAACCATTTCGATTATTTAAATTAATCGAACCTATACCTACCCAAGACAACCAAAATTTTGAAACAGCAATTGTAAGGTGTTTCAAAGTGGCGTTAAAAAAGTTTTTTAACCAATCGATTTAAAATAATTATAGTTTTGACCGGTAAGTCGGGTCATTTAACCAACGTTTTTTTATGATCAACTTAAGCAAAAAAATCAACATTTTACCCAGATGGATTATCGCATTTCTGGATGGTTTTATCATGTTTCAGTGTGTTATTCTGGCCTTTTGGCTTCGAGCCAATTTTGACTGGACATCATTGGCTGATTATCCTGTAATAGGATCCGCAGCAACCTATTTAATGATAGGAGCAATGGTTATGTTTTTCACGAAAAGTTATGTTGGGATTGTAAGGCATACCTCCCTCAGTGATGGGTTGTTGTTAATGAGAACGACAATCATAACTGCAGTTGTTGCCTATTTGGTAGATTTTGGCTACAGTGTTTTTCTTGTTCCGGGCAAGCATTTCCTTCCTTTGTCTGTATTGGTTATCACATCAGTATTGACCTTGTCTTTTTTAATGGTTTACCGGTTATTTGTAAAGGAAATTTTTAGCCTTATCAAATACAAGGTTGAATCCAACTTACCGGAAAAGGATGTATTAATTTTTGGTGCAGGCGAAGCAGGTATCCTTATTCATAAAGCGATCTTGAAAAACACCCATTACAAGTTTAATGTTCACGGATTTTTAGATGATGACCCTAAAAAACAAAAGAAAAAGGTTGAAGGAATTAGGGTTCACGGTGGCTTAGATATGTTGGATAGCCTGGTGAAAGAAAAAGGAGTTAAGGAACTGATTATTTCGGTGATGGACCTTTCTCCGGCTAGAAAAAGAGAAATCATTGACAGGTGTATTACACTAAATATTCACGCGCTTACCATTACTCCTGTAAATGAATGGGTAGATGGGAGCACCAAGACAGGTAGCTTGAGAGAAGTAAATATTGAAGATTTACTGAGCAGGGATGCTATCATGCTAAAAAATAAAAATGTAGCAAGTTACCTTAGTGGAAAAACCATTTTGGTGACCGGAGCAGCAGGCTCTATAGGAAGTGAGATTTGTAAGCAGGTAGCAAGGGCTAATCCAGGGTTTTTGATCATGTTGGATAAAGCAGAATCTCCCTTACATGAGCACGAAATAAGGTTAGAGAGTGAGTTTCAAGATTTGGGCTTACAGACCGTATTGGCGGATGTGACGGATGAAGAAAATCTTGAGCATATAATGAAGACCTATAGACCTGAGGTTATCTTTCATGCAGCGGCTTACAAGCATGTGCCAATGATGGAGAGGTATCCTATTCAGGCAGTAAGGTGTAATGTACTTGGAACCAAGACGGTTGCAGACTTGGCCGTGAGGTATGGGGTAGAGAAATTTGTTTTGGTAAGTACGGATAAAGCAGTGAACCCCACCAATGTGATGGGAGCTAGTAAGCGAATTGCGGAGATGTACATTCAAAGCCTTGACAAAAAGCTTAGAGAAACGGGTAATGGTGGTACACGATTCATTACCACAAGATTTGGTAATGTATTGGGCTCCAACGGTTCCGTTATTCCATTGTTTAAAGAACAAATTAAAAAAGGTGGTCCACTTACAGTTACAGATGCCAAAGTTACACGTTATTTCATGACCATTCCTGAGGCTTGTGACCTTGTTTTGGAAGCCGGAGTAATGGGTAATGGGGGTGAAATATTTGTATTCGATATGGGAGAGCCGGTTAAAATCATTGATTTGGCCAGAAAAATGATTCACCTGAGTGGTAAAAAACCTGATGTAGACATCATGATCCGTATTACTGGTTTGAGACCGGGAGAGAAATTATATGAAGAAGTGCTTAATGACCAAGAAAAATCTCTGGAAACGCATCACCCGAAAATTAAAATTGCTCAAGTAAGACCGGGCGTTTTCGATGAGGTTAATCTGGATATTTCCTTATTGATGGAAATGAAAGGTAACGAAGGTGAAATGACTTTGGTGGGCCAAATGAAGAAAATGGTTCCTGAATTCTTGAGTCATAAATCCAGGTTTGAAGCCATTGACAATGAATCCATCGTTCATGAATTAAAACCTTAAATTGACCCTCTATAGGTATGGTAAAAGAACAATTTTAAAAATAAATTAAAATACCTTTTTAAAATCGACACCCTTTTCTATATTTGCTCATCGTTATGAAAAATCAGAATCAAAATTGGTGGTGGCTTTCTTACTTCTTTTAAAGGGGAACAGCTAACTATTGCCAAATTTTGATCAATCGATATACTTAGGCTTGCTGGACTCCCGGCAAGCCTTTTTTTTATTTTAAATACCCAAATAATGAATAAAATAAGAATCAAAACCCGGTATAAAAAGCTTTTGGCAGATACCATCACTCCGGTGAGTATTTACCTTCAGATTCGCGACAGGTATAACAATACCATTCTTCTGGAAAGCTCTGATTACCATGGAAATGAAAACAGTTATTCCTATATCTGTTGTGAACCCATGGCCACTTTTTCTTTAATTAATGGTGAGGTCCATCAGTCATTTCCCGATCAGACTACTTCTGTAAAGAGGCTCGAGAAATCAGACAATATTATGGATGAGCTTAGGCAGTTTGGGAATACCTTTCAGGAAGAAAAAATGGACTTTAAGTTCATTACCAACGGTCTTTTTGGCTATATCCAATATGATGGCGTAAGTTATTTTGAAGACATTACCATCAACAATCCTCAAGCTTCGAGTACCCCTTTGATTCATTATGCGGTGTACAAAAACATGATTGTGGTGGATCATTTCAAAAATGAGCTCTATATTTTTGAACACTATTTGGAAGGAGCGGAGGAGGATTCAGGCATTCCTAAAATTGAGATGATTCTCAATAATAAAAACATCCCAAGTTATTCATTTAGTCTGGATGGTAAGGAGTCTTCAAATTATACCGATAGTGAATTTCTGGATATACTTGCCAAAGGAAGAGATCATTGTTTCCGTGGCGATGTTTTTCAAATAGTATTGTCCCGATCTTTTTCCACAGGGTTTAAAGGAGATGAATTTAACGTTTATCGGGCATTGCGATCCATTAATCCTTCTCCCTATTTGTTTTATTTTGACTATGGGTCTTATAAGATTTTTGGAAGTAGCCCGGAAGCTCAAATCGTTGTAAAAGGTAGAAAAGCCACCATTTACCCAATTGCAGGAACATTTAAACGTACGGGCAATGATAAATCCGATGCTGAATTAGCAGTAAAGCTTTATGATGACCCTAAAGAAAATTCAGAGCATGTGATGCTGGTAGATTTGGCCAGAAATGATTTAAGCCGATCTTCGGAAAAGGTGAATGTGGAAGTTTTTAAAGAGATTCAATATTATTCCCATGTCATTCATTTGGTATCCAAAGTGACCGGGGATTTACCTGAAGGAGCCAATCCCCTGCAACTTGTGGCGGATACCTTTCCTGCAGGCACCTTGTCGGGAGCACCCAAATACCGGGCCATGGAATTGATTGATAACCTTGAGAATAGTGCTAGGAAGTTTTATGGTGGCGCCATAGGTTTTTTGGGTTTCAATGGAGATTTTAATCACGCCATTCTGATTCGTTCATTTGTATCAGAAAATAATCTTTTGCGATTTCAAGCAGGAGCAGGTGTAGTGGCCAAATCCTCCATAGAGAGTGAACTTCAAGAGGTTAGCAATAAGCTGGAAGCCTTGAGAGTTGCCCTTAAGTCTGCTGAGACAATTTAATTAATTAGAAAAGGATTTACAGATGAAAATACTGGTACTGGACAATTATGATTCCTTCACCTATAACTTGGTGTATATTATCCGAGAATTGGGGTATGGAAATTCAATGGATATCATTAGAAATAATAAAATAAGCCTGGAAGAGGTAGATGCCTATGACAAAATATTACTTTCCCCGGGCCCCGGTCTCCCGTCCGAGGCAGGTATTATGCCTGAACTGATTAAAAAATATTCCCCAAGTAAAGATATTTTGGGAGTATGTCTTGGGCACCAGGCCATTGGGGAAGCTTTTGGCGCAGGGCTTATCAACCTTACAGAGGTTGTTCACGGTGTAGCAAGCAAAATCAAAATCAAACCTGATTTATTGTTTGAGGGTTTGCCTGAATATTTTACCGTAGGCAGGTACCACAGCTGGGTAATAGATGCCACCATGCTTCCTGATGAACTCGAAGTTACCTCCAAAACACCTGACGGACAGATTATGGCCATCAAGCACAAAGAATTTGAAGTACGTGGTTTGCAATTTCATCCCGAGAGCATCCTCACCGAAAATGGGGTGCAAATAATAAAAAACTGGATTGAAGGTAAAAAAAATAACAATTAATGAAAGAGATACTTAACCACCTGATAGAACACAAAACCCTCAGCAAAGAACAGGCAAAAGGGGTGTTGAAAGAAATGACTTCCGGTGAAGTTAATACCAGCCAAATGGCTGCTTTCTTGACCATATTTATGATGCGAAGCGTGCGGGTTGAAGAATTGATGGGATTTAGAGAAGCCATGCTTGAAAGATGTATCGCCGTAGACATCCCGGAATATGATGCCATTGATTTATGCGGTACCGGTGGGGATGGCAAAGATACCTTTAATGTATCTACCTTGGCATCCTTTATCGTAGCAGGCGCAGGACAACCCGTAGCCAAACATGGAAATGTTGGTGTTTCCTCAGTCTGTGGATCTTCCAATCTTTTGGCTCATTTTGGCTATGAGTTTACCAATGATGTGGAACAATTGAAAAGTAGTCTTGACAATGCAGGGATTTGCTTTTTGCATGCACCTCTATTTCATCCTGCCATGAAGCACATAGGTCCGGTTCGCAAAGAGCTGGGAGTGAAAACATTCTTTAACATGTTGGGCCCTATGGTCAACCCAAGTTTCCCTAAAAAACAATTGGTGGGAGTTTTCAGTCTTGAACTTGCTCGTCTGTACGGTTACCTGTATCAAAACAACGATGTTAGGTTCAGTATTTTGCATGCCTTGGATGGCTATGATGAAGTATCCTTGACGGGTGATCTAAAATGGATTTCTAATGATGGTGAGAGAATTGTAAGTCCAGAGGAATTGGGCTTTAAAACCATAATGCCTGAAACCATTAAGGGAGGGACTACAATTGAAGAATCGGCTGACATTTTCATGAATATCTTGAAAGGCAAGGGAAGTCCTGAACAAGAAGCAGTCGTAATAGCCAATGCCACCCTCGCCCTTACCACCTCCAAGCCAAATTGGAGTCTTGATACCGCGAGAGACAAAGCCACAGAAACCCTTAAAAATGGCACAGCGCTGAAAGTTTTCAAAGAACTGATTAATCCAAAAACCTCCATAAATATTAGTTGATAATGAATATCCTTGAAAAAATAATAGCTCGAAAAAAGGAGGAAATTGCAGAACGGAAAGCCCTATTTCCTCAAAAATTACTGGAGAAAAGTTTGTTTTTCGAAGGTAATGTGGTTTCGATGAAAAAATATGTAACCCATCCTGAAAAGACCGGGATCATTGCTGAGTTCAAAAGAAGATCCCCTTCAAAAGGTCTTATCAATGGAACAGCCACAGTAGAGCAAACAACAATTGGTTATATGCAGGCCGGAGCTTCTGCATTGTCTGTATTGACAGATAAGGACTTTTTTGGGGGAAGTGAAGCAGATCTTGGCCTGGCAAGGAAATTCAATTTCTGTCCGATCTTACGCAAAGATTTTATGGTCGATGAATACCAAATCATTGAGGCCAGGTCTATTGGTGCCGATTGTATTTTATTAATTGCAGCTGCCTTAACGCCAAAACGACTCAATGAATTGGCAGTTTTTGCAAAGGGCCTAGGCTTGGAGGTATTATTGGAAGTGCATGATGGAGAAGAGTTGGAAAAAAGCCTCAATGAACATGTGGACTTGGTAGGGGTAAACAACCGTAACCTGAAGACTTTTGAAGTAAACATTCAGACCTCATTGGAATTGGTAGATTCCATTCCAAACACTTTTACCAAAATTTCGGAAAGTGGCCTTTCAGAACCGGCCACTTTAGTCCAATTAAAAAAGGCCGGATATGATGGGTTTTTGATCGGAGAAAACTTTATGAAAACCATTCGACCACATCAAGCTGCTTATAATTTTATGCAACAATACAGGAAGTTATTGGCAGCTTCCAAAGGACAAATAGAGGCATGATCATAAAGGTTTGTGGCATGGCTGAGCCTGATAATATTTCAGGCCTGTTGGGAATAGCGGAAGTCAATTGGATGGGGATGATATTTTATCCTCCTTCGGGACGTTATGTGCCTAAATTTGGTCAAGATGCAGCAGGATATAAAAGGGTATCTTTACCCAAAGTTGGCGTGTTTGTCAATGAAAGCACTGAAGAAATCCTTAGAGTTGTGAAGGATTATGGCCTTTCCTTGGTGCAACTTCATGGAGATGAGCCTCCGAGCCAACTTCAAGCACTCAGAGAAAGAACCAAGGTAAAAGTGATAAAGGTTTTTAGAGTGGGAGCGGATTGGAACTGGAAGTCTTTGGAAGCCTATAAAGATCTGGTTGATTATTTCCTTTTTGATACTGATGGGCCTTCCTATGGAGGTACTGGTCATCAATTCAATTGGGAATTATTAGAAAGCTATCCTTATGAAACACCTTTTCTATTAAGTGGAGGGATAGCACCAAAAGATGTAGAAAATCTTTTGGCTTGTTACAAGGCTTATCCTGCAATGGTTGGAATTGACATTAACTCAAAATTTGAAATTTCCAAAGGTGTCAAAGATTTGGAAAAAATAAAGACATTTACGGCAGCGATCAGCGATAAAGCTGCCACAGCGAAAAAAAAGAAAACCAATGATAAAGATTGATGAAAATGGATTTTATGGCGATTTTGGGGGAGCCTACATCCCGGAGATGCTGTATCCCAACATTGAAGAGCTTAGAGAGAATTATGAGCAAATAATGGCTTCTGAGGAATTTAAGGAGGAATTTGACCGCTTGCTCAAAGATTATGTGGGCAGACCTACTCCTTTGTTCTATGCCGAAAGACTATCGAAAGAATATGGGGCAAAAATCTACCTAAAAAGGGAGGACCTTTGTCATACCGGTGCCCATAAAATTAACAATACCATAGGTCAAATAATTCTGGCAAAAAAACTCAATAAAAAGCGGATAATTGCCGAAACCGGTGCAGGGCAACACGGCGTAGCAACAGCTACTGTGTGTGCCTTAATGGGAATGGAATGTACGGTCTATATGGGCGCCATTGATATGGAGCGACAAAAACCAAACGTAGAACGTATGCGTATCCTAGGTGCCACTGTGGTACCGGCCAATTCCGGTAGTAAAACCCTGAAAGATGCGACCAATGAGGCCATGCGACAGTGGATCAATAACCCGGTTGATACGCATTATATCATCGGATCAGTGGTGGGACCTCATCCATATCCTGAAATGGTTGCCAGGTTTCAGTCGGTTATTTCTGCTGAGATCAAGACCCAACTGTTAGAAAAAGAGGGTAAAGATAGTCCGGATATTGTAGTCGCCTGCGTAGGAGGGGGAAGCAATGCTGCAGGAGCATTTTTTCATTATTACAATGATGAAAAAGTGAGATTAATAGCCGTGGAAGCTGCCGGTCTTGGTGTAAGCTCCGGCAAGTCGGCAGCCACTACCCAACTGGGAAAACCTGGCATCCTTCATGGAAGCAAGACATTACTAATGCAAACGGAAGATGGACAGGTAGTGGAGCCTCATAGTATTTCTGCAGGCTTGGATTATCCTGGAATAGGTCCTGTACATGCCCATTTATTTGCTTCAGGAAGAGGAGAGTTTTTGGCGGTAGAAGATGAAGATGCGATGAAAGCAGGGATAGAATTGAGCCGGCTGGAAGGAATTATACCTGCCATAGAATCAGCCCATGCTCTTTCTGCCTTGAACCAGTTGAAATTCAAAGCATCAGATATTATTGTAATCAATCTGTCAGGAAGAGGGGACAAGGATTTGGAAACATATATTAAATGGGGTAATTATTAATGGCCATGAATCGAATAGACGAATTATTTAAAAATAAGGATGGCAATATCCTTTCTATATACTTTACAGCTGGCTTCCCTAATTTGGACGACACCGTAGGAATCATGGAAGCCATAGAGGAAGCAGGGGCAGATATTATTGAAATAGGTATACCCTATTCTGACCCTGTTGCCGATGGTCCTACCATTCAAGATAGCAACAATGTTGCCTTGACCAATGGGATGACACTAAAATTGTTATTTACTCAATTGGAGGGATTAAGAAGCAAATTAAATATTCCTGTGGTATTGATGGGGTATCTAAATCCTATTGTTCAATATGGAATGGAAGCATTCTGCAAAAAATGTCAGGAAGTAGGCGTTGATGGAGTGATTATTCCTGACTTGCCAATGCAACAATATACTGATTCCTATAAAGAATTGTTTGATAATTATAACCTTAGAAACACTTTCTTAATTTCTCCTCAGACTTCTGAAAAAAGGATTCGAGAAATCGATAACAAGACAGATGGATTTATCTATATGGTCTCATCTGCTAGTATTACAGGAGCTAAAAAAGAGGTTACTCCGGAACAAATAGCTTATTTCGAGAGGGTAAGGGACATGGGATTAAAAAATCCACGATTGATCGGTTTTGGTATCTCAGACAAAGCTTCCTTTACAACCGCCTCAACTTATTCCCATGGAGCAATTATTGGAAGTGCTTTCATCAATGTTGTCAAGGAAGCAAAATCCCTTAGTGAAGAAATCAAAACATTTATAAAAGGCGTCATATCATGATCGTACAGCTAAAGACAGACATTAGTCTTCTACAAACCCAAAATTTAATTGAAAAGATCAATGGTATCGGCTATAAAGTTACTGAGGTAAAAACACAAGCCGGAAATTACCTGATAGGTATAGGAAAGGCTGCCTATGACATTAGAAAAATTGGAGCCATGGATGGTATTTTAGACATCCACGTGGTGTCTGATGAATACAAACTGGTATCTAAAAAGTGGAAAGCAAAACCAACCTCTATTGATCTTGGAGATGGAATTGAAATAAAAGATGGTGATATGGCCATAATATCCGGTCCATGTTCCATAGAATCCGAAGAACAAATACAGCGGGTAATTGCTCACCTAAAAGAAAACAAGGTAAGCATGATGCGAGGAGGAGTATTCAAACCCAGAAGCAGTCCCTATGCATTTAGAGGGCTGGGCATGGATGGACTTAAGCTCTGGTACCAGCATGCAAAAGCTGCAGGAATTAAAATTGTAACTGAAGTCATGCAGGTTTCCCAGATAGAAGAGATGCACGATTATGTGGATATTTTTCAAGTGGGAGCAAGAAATACCCAAAACTTTAACCTTTTGGATGAATTAGGTAAAATTGATAAAGCCGTATTAATTAAAAGGGGGATTTCCGGAACCATTGAGGAACTGCTTCAATCCGCAGAATATGTATTTTCTGGAGGCAACGAGAAACTTATTCTTTGTGAACGTGGAATCCGTACCTACGAAAGGGCAAGTAGAAATACCTTAGACCTGAACGCGGTTCCTATTCTAAAATCTAAATCGCATTTGCCGGTGGTGGTAGATCCTTCCCATGGCATTGGTATTCGGGATTTTGTACCGCAAATGGCTTTGGCAGGAGTGATGGCAGGAGCAGATGGTATAATTTACGAATCGCATGAACATCCGGATAAAGCATATTCTGATGGGCAGCAGACATTGAACTTCACCCAAAGTAGCGACCTGATTGGCTATATTAGGAAAATCTTTGAAATGAGAAAATCATTTGATTTGCATTAAGCCTTTGTCCGTGGATGGGTTAGTTTATTTTGCAGTTTAACAACCGGTTGTAGGTCAGTTGAGTATTATTGGTTTGTCAGCATTGTAGTTTTTCTATAATGCTGACAAAATCTTTGTGCCAGCAGGTGGCAATAGGTTTAAATCGGATTGTGTGGTCATCCCTCTTTTGGGCTAGCGGTTTTTCCAAGAGATGCTATCCCATATTCAGTAAAAGTCACTCCATTGGTGAAAGCTCAAATTTCCCTTGCCAAGGAGGAAAAGGGGGATTTTTCGATCCCCATATTTTGGAGATTCCTTCGCCTTCTAACGCGCAAGGCCATCGCAAAGTCTTGGAATGACGTTTTGTGGTCCCTGAGCTTGTCGAAGGGCCCTACAACTTTCACCGCACAAGGTACTAAGTCTTCCGACAAAAGCTTTTAAAAACCAGGGTTAAAGGGCCACCGGCATTAGCGAAAAGCCGGTTTCACTATTGAGCATACTGTAAGCTAATGCGCTAAAAAACCAACTGATTTACACCCCGTGTTGCACCTCCTTCGTCGGCTTACCCGGGGCTACAAAGATTGCACACCTCTGGAGTGGCTGCATTGGGTATTGCCATCCTAATTCTGAGCTTTTATAATGTAAAGTCTTGGAATGACGTATATTTTAATTCCGCCTTGTAGATTTTCGGCGTTAAGAAATTTAAGAAGTACGGGC
>TARA_R110002167_G_scaffold365162_1_pt1 | contig 41965 bp, 34 predicted proteins | sample TARA_R110002167 | Tara Oceans TARA_R110002167 (sample SAMEA4398238) | marine metagenome | biome: Polar Biome; feature: [MES] marine water layer (ENVO:01000295) within the mesopelagic zone...; material: water (ENVO:00002006), including particulate matter (ENVO:01000060) such...
TGAACAAAATTAATAGCATTGCCACCTTTGAAAAAGGTAAAAGAGGCCATGCTTATTAATGCTGATGCAAACCCTGTTTAGCGTGAAACTTTGCACTAGAAAGCTCTTAAATTAAAGCTAATTTTTATTAGCATATAACGCCCCATTAAGAGGCAAAAAATTGTTTGCTATAATGTTGAGGAACGAAACAGCAAACTGTTTTTTGTCCTGCTTGAATGGCTTGTTATATCACTTTTTTCGCTCACCAAACATCTTTATCCACAACGCAAAACCTCTCTGTTGTAACCTATATTCTCCAAGTTTTGATGAGTTTCGAAGAATAATTTTTCGGCTAGTTAGAGCCTTTAATGCATCACTTAACGTTTGATCTTTACCAGAAAATTTTTCGCGTATCTCACTCTTTTTTATCCACGAGTTAAGGTTTTCAGCCATTATCGATAGGACTTCTCTATATTCATCCGATTTAATTTGTTCATGATATTGAGATGCATAATATCTAGAGCCAATAGCATCAATAGCACCACCTTGTTCAAAAGCACCTCCTAACACATCATCTGCTGATATTTCTCCGTCTGTATTAGCTTCAAAAGCTGAATAAGCAAACTGCTGTATAAAGTGAGGATACCCCTCCGATAAAGTAGATATATGTGTTTTGGCCGCAGTCGATATTGTAGTTTGTTCCTGATTTATCTTATTACCTTCTTCTAAACCTCTATCTACAACATAATGACGGTCTTCTGGTTTAAGTTCTTTAACCTTCATTTGAGTGAATATACGTAACGATGATTCATGTGATTTGGATAACTTCTCGATTATTTCATTTAAGCCAGCCACGACAAACATAACTTTTTGGCAACCATTTTGCTGCAACAGCTCAGTTGTTGCTTTAAGTAAGTAACCTATTTGTAGATCTTCACACGCATTATCAGCTTCATCTATAAAAATGATAATACCATCTTTAGCTTTCTCCCCTTTAGAGGACTCACAAACTCTATTGCAGGTTTCTGCCAAAGAATATGCGAAATCATCTATTACCAAGTCGGGATCACTTGTTTGAGATGTTTTTTCTATTCCACAATCCATTACTTTAATTCTCTGAACAAAATCCCATGTACCCCCCATAACTTTTCTTAACGTTTCTTCTTTATTCAGTTGTCTTTTTAAGTTTCGCTGAATTAATTGGATAAATGTTACTAAGTTAGTACCTGTAGATATAATAGTATTCAGAGTTATAAAGTTGAATGCACCGTAATCGGGCGATAAAATTTCGCCGTTAGCTAAAGGCTTAAATAATGTTAATAGAGAAGACTTACCAATCCCTCTTTCACCTGTAATTAATATATTGCTCGGATTGCCACTCTTAGTTTGAAATAAAGCTGTTTCATAGGTATCAACTTCACTACTTCTTCCTGCAAACATAGCTGTAGGCACAGGGCTATGCGGTTTAAATGGATTGACTTTTTTCAATTTAACTCCTTATCCAAATTGATCACCTAGTGATATAACAGCTTATTAGACGAATAAAAGATGCCTTTCCCCACCTTTTGTATCATCCTAATTTTTTATAATTTAATGAATATACTTCACTACCTTCTATAGATCAATTGGTTATACCTATAAAGCAAAGTTATTTTTGATATATAAATCATTAAATTCCCTATTTACGGTGGAAAGGGGGAATTACAGCTATACTGTGTATAAAAACATACTCGCATTATAAAAGGATTTAAAATGGGCTCATTATTTTTAACGTATGTAAAAGAACAAATGTGGACAATGCGTTACGCTAAAAGAACAACTCAAAGCTATTTATATTGGATTAAGGCCTATATTAACTTTTGCGATAAAAGGCATCCTTCAGATTGTTATGACCAAGAAGTTGAATTATTTCTTAATTATTTAACTAATCAACTTAATCTTGCCCCAAAAACTCAAGCGCTAGCGCTTAATGCAATTTCATTTCTCTATAAGCATATTTTAAAAAAACCGCTCAGCTTAGACCTTAATTTCAACAAGAGTCGAAATCAACCAAAACTTCCTGAGGTATTAACCATCGAAGAAGTAAAAAAGCTATTAAACGCGCTTAATAGCAATTACATGCTGCCATGTCAGTTAATGTACGGTAGTGGTTTACGCTTAATGGAAGCTATGCACCTTCGAGTTCAAGACATTGATTTTGATTATTTATCATTACAAATCTGGCATGGTAAAGGCGGGAAACACCGAAGAGTAACATTAGCCAAAGAGTTAATCGTACCATTAAAACAACAAATAGAAGCTGTTAAATTACATTTTAATCAAGATATAAAAAATAATGATTATCAAGGGGTTTGGTTGCCTTATGCATTAAGCAGAAAACATCCCTCTGCTGCTAAAGAGTTGGGATGGCATTACTTGTTCCCGTCAGCACGTCTAAGTGTCGATCCTGAAACATCGTTGATAAGAAGGCATCATATTAATGAAACATCGCTGAGAAAAACAGTAAAACTAGCGGCCAAACAAGCAAATATTAATAAACGCGTCACCTGCCACACATTGCGTCATTCATTTGCCACGCACTTATTGCAACGAGGCGCAGACATACGCACATTACAAGAGCAATTGGGTCATAGTGATTTACGTACCACCCAAATTTATACTCACGTGCTTGAACATGGAGCCAATGGCGTACGAAGCCCCTTATCTGATTTACTATAGACCTGATTTGATATAAGCCTGATTTAATATAAGCGGATTTTAAATAAATATTGTTATACTTATCTTATACAACAGAATAACTAATTATTTGAATGAAATTTACCATTGGCTTTAGGGCTGCAAAGCATGAAGATTTAGATTTTTTGCTAATCTTAAGAAAAAAATCAATGTTTAAACATTTAGCTGATGCCAAAATAAAGCTAACAAACGAACAGCATCTTAAGCGAATAAAAGAGCATTATTATGACTCTCATATTATTTTGCGTGATCGTAAGCCTATTGGTTTGCTAAAACTGGGTGTTGTTTCACTTAAAGATACCAGTAAAAGCCTACATATTAGGCAATTACAAATACTCCCTCAATATCAAGGGCAGGGCATTGGCAGTAAAGTTTTAGCGGTTGTAAAAAAAAGAGCATTACAACTTCAGTTGCCTATAACCCTAAACGTATTATTAAAAAATCCTGCTAGAGGGCTTTATTTACGTCATGGTTTTCAGATTGAAGGAAAAAACAAACTAGAGTTTCAAATGCGCTGTCCACTTGAGGTTATTGCAGCCTAACTTAAACAGCAAGACTTATTCAGTAGACCAAATTAATAAATGAGTCCTTTATCGGCTATTTTCTTTACATCTATGCGTGATGGGGTAATTGTTCCGTTAACTAAAGGTTGAGTAGCAATGGCAAGCGTTTCTATAACTTTGTGTAAAGACGGTAAATCTAATGAGGATAGATCATCACTTACTTGATGATAATGCTCGTCCTTGTCTAACTGAGTGCTACTAAAACTATGTGCTGGCACACCTAGTTTTGCTAAGGTTGCATTGTCTGATCGATAAAACAAACCTTGTTCAAGGTAGGGATCTTTGTGTATTTTTTTACCCGATTTAGCTAATGCTAAATTTAATTGTTCTCCTAAATCCGAACGTTCCATACCTGTCATCCAAAGTGTGCCAGCTCCGAATTTAGAGGGTTTGCCAATCATTTCAATATTAATCATTGCGGTGATTTTTTTAGGATCTAATTGTTTTGAAAAATATCGAGAACCAAAACCGCCAATTTCTTCTGCGCTAAAAGCGGCAAACATTAGGGTGCGATCATTATTTCCCTGCTTGGCATAATACTGGGCAATATTGATAATAGCAGCAGTGCCTGAAGCGTCATCATCGGCGCCATTAAAAATATTATCTTCTTCAGTATTTTTCATACCTAAATGATCATAATGCGCCGAATAAAGTACCACTTCGTTAGATTTGGTTTTACCGGGTAATATTGCAATGACGTTTGTGAGTTCACTCGTGCTGATAGCATTTTTGCTTGTAACGTTTACGTTCTTAATTTCTTCAATTGTTGTGCTCGTAAGCGCCATAACAATAGTGCCACCTTGAGTTTTATTGCGCTCTTCTTGACCTAGTTTAGTTAACCCTTGTTTAAAGAAGTGCTGATAACGTTTGAATAGTTCTTTATGAGCAGGATTTACTAAAACCAGATGATTTCCACCTTGTTTGTTGATATTGTCAAGAACTGCTCGTATATCATTGTCTTTGCCTTTTCCTATGCCTATGCCGTGAACGTTAAATTGACTGGTTTTCACACCGTTAGCTATCTGCCACGAAACGCTACCAACAGTGCTGGCTATCGTTAAGTTTTCAGAAGAAAGTGTTTGACCATTTAAAACCAAACTAAGTTTTTTGGGGCTAATTTTTGTTACTTGATATGTTTGTAAAAAACCTTGTGCAGCTATACCATCAGCGCCTATTAAACCACTTTCTTTGAAACGCTTAGCGATATAATTTGCTGCGTGGCTAAGTTCGCTAGAAAAATTTCCACGTCCTTTTAAGTCATCACTTGCTAAGTAGGTAACGTCTTTAGTCACTTGTTCTAAAGATATGCTGCTAGGCGTAGCAAAAATAAAAGGTGAGTTGATTAAATAGGTTGTTAACACACTCACGATTAAGCGTAAAAAAAGTTTTTTTCTAATCATATTGGTCTCGTTGTTCTTGTTCTTGTTCTTGTTCTTGTTCTTGTTTATTGAGCTATTGTGAGTCTTTTAACTTTTTTGTTTCTATTAATAGCGACTCATCACCACAGCTTAGCCATAATTGACCATCTTGAATACTGCATTGAAACTCCATTGTTCTGTTTAGCAGCTTAACTAACGCATCAGTTGTGTCAGTATCAAATTGCTCAATGCTAAGTTTTGGGAATTTATTTAACGCATTTTGTGATTGTGACCACCAAGTTTCTACGCTTGAGCCATAACAATAAAGTTTCACTTTTGCCGCTTTATTACAGGCTTTTTTAATGCGTTTTTCGTCTATTTGGCCTAATTCAATCCATAAAGCAATTTCATCACTGTAGTTTATTTGCCAAATTACGGCTTCATCTTCATCACTAACGCCTTTGCCAAATTGCAAATCATTATGGGCATTTAAAATATAGCTAATTAAACGCACCATAAGCCGTTGATCTGTTTCAGAAGGGTGTTGTGCTATGGTTAATTGCATAGAATCGTAATAATTACGATCCATATCGGCAAGTTCAATAGTAGCTTTGTAAATTGTTGCTTTTAGTGCCATGTTATTTTTACTACTTTAAAAATGAATTGGTCAAATTATATTGAATATGCTGTGCTGTTTGGTTGAAATAGTCTCAAGGTGTTACCAAGCGTCAATGTTTTCCATACTTAACCATGGCTCTTGTGGTGCTAGTGCTTTGCCTTTTTGTAATAACTCAATGGAAATATTATCAGGAGATTTAACAAAAGCCATTCTTCCACAACGAGGAGGTCGGTTAATCACCACGCCGCTGTTTTGTAAATGCTGGCAAGTTTGATAAATGTTATCTACTTCAAACGCTAAATGACCGAAGTTACGACCGCTATTATAGACTTCTTCCGAGTCCCAATTATGGGTTAGTTCTATTTCAGCTTCACCAACGGCTGTGGCCAAAAATATTAGTGAGAATTTCCCTTCGGGTACATCAACGCGTTTTGTTTCTATTAAGCCGAGTTTGTTGATGTAAAAGTCTAATGATTGCTCAATATTTCTAACGCGTATCATGGAGTGTAAAAATTTCACTGTTATTCCTCTCGCTATTTTTAGCTTGTATTAATTTGTATTGGCTTGTATTAACTTAGTTACTATTCGCTTAACTTATTAACGTTTTTTATATCTCTGTTTTTAACGCGTATTCACACAAATCTTCAATAATACATGAGCCACATCTTGGTTTGCGTGCAACACAGGTATAGCGGCCATGCAATATTAACCAATGATGAACGTCAACTTTAAATTCTTTCGGGACGACTTTTAATAGTTTTTGCTCGACCAAATCAACATTTTTTCCTATTGCTAGCTTAGTGCGGTTACTCACACGAAAAATATGAGTGTCTACTGCAATAGTGGGCCAGCCAAAAGCAGTATTTAACACTACATTAGCGGTTTTTCTGCCAACGCCTGGTAATGCTTCAAGTGCTGCTCTATTTTCAGGGACTTCACCGCCATATAATTCAACTAACATTTTACAGGTTTTTAAGGTGTTTTTAGCTTTGGTATTAAATAAGCCAATAGTTTTCACGTAAGATATTAAATCCTCAAGCCCTAAATCGAGTATTGCTTGTGGCGTGTTGGCTATTGGATATAACTTAGCTGTTGCTTTATTTACACTAACATCGGTAGCTTGAGCAGACAGTAATACTGCTATTAGCAATTCAAAGGGAGTGCTGAAATTTAGCTCAGTGGTTGGCGTTGGGTTGTTATCGCGCAGTCTAGTTAAAATCTCCAAACGCTTTTCTTTATTCATTTTTTATTATCACTGTTTTTTTATTTTTCTTCACTCGCGACTAATATCTCGCTACTAATTTTTTTGGTTCTTCGCAACTCGTATCTCGTTACTTTTTTCTATGATTCAAAGTTAACTCTAACTCGCTCGATAGCTTGTTTTTCTACTTTTGGCTGGCGCTGCTTTATAGTGGCATCAATAACATTTTTAAGGGCAATGATAAAACCCATGGCAATAAATGCGCCCGGAGGTAGTATAGCTAATAAAAATTGACTATCTAAATGCATTACTTCAATCCGTAAAACACTAGCCCAGTCGCCAAGTAGTAAATTAGCACCATCAAATAAGGTTCCTTGTCCTAAAACCTCTCGAATAGCGCCTAATATAACCAAAACTAACGCAAAACCTGTACCCATCATTAAGCCATCAAAACTTGCCTGCTTTATTGGGTTTTTAGAAGCATACGCTTCAGCCCTACCTATGATGGCGCAGTTGGTCACTATTAAGGGCAAGAATATACCTAACGATTGATAAATTCCGTAAGTATATGCGTTCATTAATAATTGAACACAAGTAACAAAAGCCGCAATAATTAATACAAAAATAGGGATGCGAATTTCTTTAGGTACCCAATGACGAATGGCTGAAACAGTGGCATTAGAACACACTAAAACCAGTAAAGTTGCTAGTCCTAAACCTAAGGCATTGGTTACCGTTGCCGTTACGGCAAGTAATGGGCAAAGCCCTAATAGTTGAACTAAGCCAGGGTTGTTTTTCCACAAGCCTTGAATAGCTAATTCTTTATATTCAGCTTTAAGGGCTTGCTTGGCTAACGCTTTTTCAGCTGACTTACCTTTGGAATTACCTTTGGACTTATCTTCTAATTCAGTGCTAAGTGTGGGTGAATCGCTTGCTGAATTTTCAATTGATGAGTTTTCATTGCTAATGCTCATTAGTTGCCTCACTTTCTTTTTCATCTTTAACTTGAGGTGCTTGATTTTTTATCAGACAACTATTAGGAAGTGTTAACAGTGAATTTTTGTTGTTTTTAAAAAAAAGTAGTGTTTTTCTTACTGCTTTAACGGTAGCTCTAGGGGTGATGGTTGCGCCTGTAAATTGATCAAACATACCGCCATCTTTAGCAACCCCCCAACGACTATCTTTTTCAGACAGTAATTTTTTACCATTAAAGCTATGGATCCAATCACTTTTCCTTAGTTCAACTTTATCGCCTAACCCAGGGGTTTCTTGATGTGTTAATACCCGAACGCCACTGATACTGTCATCCATATTAATAGCAACAATAAGCTCAATATTTCCATTGTAACCATCGTGTGCTGTGCTTGTTATGGCAATTGCTATCGGCTTAGCATTGTTACGGGCGATATAAGCAGTTTGGTTTGTATTCTTATCTTTGGTACTGCTTTGGGAACTGTTTTTTGAGCCACCAAGTAAAGGCGAACTTAAGCTAACACAATCTTGAGTAATATCATTATTATAACGACTAGGCTCAATAATACTGTGCAGGGTATTTAATAGTTGTAGTCGTGCTTGTGCTTCAATTTTATCTTTTGTTAACTCATTAATTAAGCCAACAATGGCAGTACAAACAATCGCGAATATTGCCAATATTTGACTGTTTTTTTGTATGGGTAAACGAAAAGCAGACTTTTTCTCAGTCTCTTTATTAGCTTTTTTATTAACTTCATTATTAGAGAGTGGAGTCGTCATTATTTAACCTCTCCTTGCTTATCTGTTTTTTCCTTAAGCATTGAAACTTTAGCGGTATCAATATCATGACCATAAGTACGCGGGCGAGTATATTGGTCGACCAAAGGTGCTGCCATGTTACAAAGTAAAACAGCAAAGGCAACACCATCAGGATAGCCGCCATATGTTCGTATTAAATACACTAATAAACCTGCCAGTGCACCAATAATTAATCGACCCTTTACACTGGTAGCGCCAGAAACGGGGTCGGTTAAAATAAAAAAAGCGCCTAACATGCTACCACCAGTTAGCCAATGAAAAAGGGTAGAGGCACTACTGTCAGGGTTGATGCTATAAGCAATAAAAGAGCATACAAATAAACTTAATAAAAAGCTAAAAGGTGTTTGCCAAGCAATGGCTTTTTTTGTAATTAATAGCAAGCCACCTGCAAGAAAAGCGATGTTCATCCATTCCCAGCCCAAAGCAAACCCTAAACTTGAAGATGAACTAGTAGAGAATATGTGGTTCTGTACTGTTTCAAAAACAGTAAAGCCTAGGCCTATATTAGTTTTTAACGTGTCTAATGGCGTAGCCATTGTAAAGCCATCTATGTTAGTACGTAGCTGTTCTATTGAGTAGCCATCACTAGTAAAACCTGTAAATATAGTGGTTATGGTGTTAGCAAAATCTAAATCAATAGTCATTATAGATAATGGTGGCTGCCATGATGTCATTTGAATAGGAAATGAAATTAATAGCATAACGTAAGCTGCCATCGCTGGATTAAAGGGATTATTTCCTAAGCCACCATAGAGTTGCTTAACAACTAAAATAGCAAATGCTGCACCAATAACTGAAATCCACCATGGCGCAATGGCCGGTAAACAGATACCCAGTAATATTGCTGTAAGTATGGCGCTACCATCAAAAAGTTGCTTGCGAATATTTTTTTTGTTGTTTTTGCTTCTAAGTGATAAAGCGATAAATTCACATGATAATGCGGTGGTAACTGCTAATACTATATGAATAATGTTGCCCCAACCAAAGAAGTACCACTGGGCAAATATGCCGGGTAATAAAGCATAAATTACTACTCGCATTAAGGCAGATGTTTCTGTTTGGTTGTGATTATGGGGTGAGCTTGCTATCCAAAAGGCCATAATTATTCTGATTCTTCATTACTAGATTTAAAGGGAGACAGTGCTTCACTAGTTATTACTTGAGTTGTTACTTGTAACCGGTCAGCTTGCTTTTTTTGTTCTTGTTTTTGTTCTTGTTCTTTTTTTGCTTTGGCTTTAGCCTTTGCCTTTGCAACTGCTAAAGCAATTCTAGCTTTTTTATCGTCAGTACTAGCTGTTGTTGTTTTGGCTGCTGTTGAGTTTGCTTTTTCATTAGTTGAAATAAGCTGAGGGTCTTTCATTTCTTTTTCCGATTCTTTTTTTGTTTCGGCCTTCGCTTTAGCTTTTGCGATCGCGGCGGCTATTCTAGCTTTCTTATCTTCAGCTTTATTGTCAGCAGTACTTTTATCTTGCTTATCTTCTTCGAGGCTTGCAACGATTAACTTTTGCTCTTCGCTACTCGTAACTATCGATTCACTTACTCTCTTTTCGTCACTCGTAACTAGCAACTCGTTACTGCTCTTTGCTTTTTCATTTGCACTCTTTCTAGCTTTCACTCTCGCTAGTGCAGCAGCAACAGCTGAACTAGCCGTATCGCCGCCATCGGCAGATTTTTTGTTCATGGTCGCTTTACGTGCGGCAGCGGCTTTTTTATGTTTTTCTTCTCGAATAAGTTTTTCTTTTTCTAAGCGAAGTTTTCTCGCTTCAAAGCGCACTTTAGCTTTTTCAGACTTAAGGTCGAGTTGCTGTTGCTGGCGAATTTCTGCTTTGGCAACGCGGTAATATTGCACTAATGGAATTTGGCTAGGGCAAACATAAGCACAGGCACCACAGTCGATACAATCAAATATATTTAGTTTAGTTAGTTGTTGGTGATCTTTAGCCTTGGCGCTCCATTGCAATTCTTGTGGTAATAACTGGCTTGGACACACGTCGCTACACTGACCGCAGCGAATACATTCAACTTCATTAGCGTTATGGTCAAAGGCACTAGGCATTTCTGTTTTACTGGGTGCTAGAATGCAGTTACTGGTTTTAACAATGGGTACTAATTCATTTAAAATACTAAAGCCCATTAATGGCCCGCCCATAATTACAGGTGGACTAGTTACAGGTGGACTAGCCACTGTAGGGCTAGACACATTAGGGATTTCAGCAACAAAACCCGTTTGTTCAAGTAAATAACTAACAGGCGTACCTAATAATGCCCAAACATTTTGCGGTTTACTTAAGGCTTGCCCTGTTAGCGTAACAACACGTCTAATAAGCGGAATATCATTAATAACCGCATCACTGATGGCAAAACAAGTAGCAACATTTTGTACCACAATACCTGAATGAATAGGCAGCGCGCCGCTTTTGATTTCTTTACCGGTTAATATTTTAATAAGCTGTTTTTCACCACCAGTAGGGTATTTTGTTGGCAGTACACAAACGTTAATTTTTTCAATATCTTTAGTGGCGTGTTGTAATGCTTTGATTGCACTTGGCTTGTTATCTTCAATGCCAATTAAGATCAATGCGGGATTAAGCAACTGATCAAGTATTTTTACACCTTCTATAATGGCAGCACTTTGTTCGCACATTAATAAATCATCGGCAGTGATATAAGGCTCACATTCTGCAGCATTGATGATTAAAAAATCAATGTCAGGTTTTGTGTTTATTTTAATATGCGTGGGAAAGCCCGCGCCGCCCATCCCAGCAATACCTGAATCAGCAATTTTTGTAATAATTTCTTGCTTGCTGAGTTTGGTAAAATCTTGGCAAATTTCTCGCGGTTGCCAAGTATCTTCAAAATCTACATCAAGAAATATACACAGTTCACTTAAACCCGACGGATGCGCGATGACTGATTTTTTAATAGCACTGATAATACCACTGGTTGGTGCATGTATCGGCACAGCCATAGGGTTGGTGCTTTGCGTTAAGGGTTGCCCTTTTAATACCTTGTCGCCAACCGTTACTAATAAATCACCCTGACGGCCAATATGTTGCTGTAAAGGTAATATCAATTGTTTTGGTAATGGCAGTTGTCTGATGGGTTTACCTGAGGTTAATGATTTTTGCTCAGGGGGGTGAATGCCACCATGAAATTGCCAGAATTTATGCTGATTAATGCGTTCGATTATAGACTCCATAGTGTTTCCTAATCTATTTGCTTAACAGCAATTTTGTTTAAATCCCACTGCCAATTTTGAATGGTTTCAGGGATAGGGCGCATTTCAATACAATCGACAGGGCAGGGAGCTACACATAAATCACAGCCCGTGCATTCATCAATAAGTATGGTGTGCATTTGTTTAGCGGCACCTAAAATAGCGTCAACAGGGCAAGCTTGAATACATTTGGTACAACCAATACAGTCTTCTTCTATGATAAACGCTACGGTTGGGCCTTTATCTGCTTCATGATTTTCATCTAAAGGTTCAACGTCTACACCCAGTAAGTCAGCAATTTTTTTAATGGTATCTTCACCGCCTGGTGCACATTTGTTTATTGCTTCACCATTAGCAACTGCTTCAGCGTAGGGTTTACATCCGGGGTAGCCACATTGACCACATTGTGTTTGTGGTAGTAAGGCATCAAGTTGTTCAACAATGGGATCACCTTCAACATGAAAGCGTATTGAAGCGTAACCAAGAATAGCGCCAAAAAGTGCAGCGATAAGTCCTAAAACGAGTATGGCAATTAAAATATTCATTATTATATATTTGCCTTACATCTTAACTAGGCCAGAAAAGCCCATGAAAGCTAAAGACATAAGGCCTGCGGTGATCATCGCAATAGCAGCACCTTTAAAAGGGGTTGGCACATCCGCATTGACTAATTTTTCTCGCATGGCGGAAAACATCACTAACACTAAAGAAAAACCGGCTGCAGCGCCGAACCCATAAACGATTGATTCAAAGAAGTTATGCTCTAATCGTAAGTTTAATAAGGCAACACCCAATACGGCGCAGTTAGTGGTGATCAGTGGTAAAAAAATACCTAACAAACGGTAAAGGCTAGTACTGGTTTTATGCACTACCATTTCGGTAAATTGCACGACGACGGCAATCACCAGAATAAAACTCATGGTGGTTAAATATTCAAGATTTAGAGGTGCTAAAACATAAGTGGTTACTAAGTAACTAAGCAGTGATGCTAACGTCATTACAAAGGTCGTCGCAAACGACATACCAATAGCTGTTTCAGTGCGAGATGACACCCCCATAAAAGGGCATAAACCAAGGAATTGCACCAATACAAAGTTATTTACTAGTACTGTGCCAATAAGTAGCAGAATGTAATCAGTCATTTGCGTTTTAGATCAGAACGTTAGTTTTATAATATTAGCTACATTATCCTTTGTTTTAAGGCATATAACAACACTACTCTAAATAGGGGTATCGTTGGGCTTGAGATGAGTGTTTTTATTGCAATAAAAACGCCAAATATAAATATTTATTTGGCTTTAAAAGAAGAAGGTAATTATTCGCACTTATAATGGCAGTGGTTTTCCAATGTAAAATCCTTGGCAGCCATCAATAAATAATTTTTCCAATGTATGCTTCTCTTGCTGGCTTTCAACGCTTTCTGCTAATACATTGATACTTAATCTGTGGGCTAAATCTACCATTAAACGTAAGAAGTATTGATTGTTTTTATCGTCATCAATATCACGCGTATAAGAGCTGTCCATTTTGATGTAATCAGGCGTTAAATCTCTAAAGAATTTAAATGAAGTTAAACCAACACCAAAACGTTCAACCGTGACTCTAGAACCAACGCGATGCAACATATCAATTAAACGTTTACTCGTTTTGATGTTTTGTTGCAAGCCATATTCTGTTATTTCAAAAATTAATCGTGGTGCAACTTTGGGCTCACGTAATAATTTACGTTCTAACCAAATCATAAAGTGCTCGTCGCTAATGCTTCGTGAGCTGAGGTTTATACCAAGACTCTGGTCAAACATATTTTTATTAATAATTTCGCTAATTGTTGTGTCAATAATAAGTTTGTCTACTGCCGTTATTTTGTCTAGTTTTTCTGCCATAGCAATAAAAGAAGCAGTAGGCAGCATATCTTCATTTGAATTAAGAAAACGCGCTAATACTTCGCCATATACTTTATTATTACGTCCACTAGGTTGAATAGGCTGCACTAATAGTGTTACGCGTTGATTTTCAATAACACTATCTATTTCTTGTCGCCAATTTTGGTTACCATAATTAGCACTGTTTTTTTGTAAAATATCAGTATCTGTTTGTGAGTACCAAGCGTTAGATGCTTGCGTTTGTGCAATGCTAACACCTGTGTCTACTAAGGCGAGTAATTCACCTAAAGGTTTTGACTTATCAAAAAAAACTAAACCAGAATAGGCAACAGAGTCTAGATCAGAAGCGAGTTGGTATTCATTAAATAATGACGTTAACTCTTTGGTAAGGTTTTCCGCTTCTTTTAATTTAACATTTGGCAATATACAGGCGAAATCAGAGCTATTTAATCTAAATAAATTACCATCTGGATAAGCTGAAATAGCCTTTTTAATAAGGCTAGCCACTTGAGAAATATAATTATCGCCTTCTTTGTATCCATGTGTTTGATTAATCGTTTGCAATTCAGAACAACGCGTCATAACTAGCACACCAAATTTAACAGGGCTGTCTTGTGTTACCTGATTTTCATAAAACTGTACAAAGCGGCCACGATTATCAAGTTTTGTTAAATGATCTACATAGGCTTCTTGCTCTAAATTAACGGTGCTTTCTAACTGCTGTATCATTAAGGCTTTTATGTCAGCAATGCCTTGTTTTAATTCCGGAATTTCTAATAGGCCATTGTCAGTACTCAAACTCTCATTACTTTTTGTATCAGTATTATTAATTAAAGCAAGATCATTTTTAATCTGTTGTCCGATGATATTAAACACGGCTTTATGTCGTTTAGTGCTCATGGAAGCGGCAAAAACAACTAAAAACAGAGACAAAATAATTGAAAGTAGAATAAAAGTTAACACCAATGTTGACTCATCATTAAAGTTAAGTTGATATTCGATAGTAAATTGTAAATTGTTTGTTCTTAGCTGTTTAGTTTCAGGAGAAGCGAAAGGAATATTGACCACTGAGTTTTTATTTTCAAAAACAAATAACTGCTTACCAGTATAATTGTAAATAATTAAGTGCGTATAATTTGAAATTTGTTGAAGTTTTTTAGAAAGAGTATTGACATTTTGTAGTTCGTCATCATTACTGACAACATCAAACTGTTGCGTTAATGAGTTAATGAGTTGACTATGCTCATTAGTCTTTTTCTCAAGCAATGCAGACAACATAGAAATAGAGACAAAACTGATAGATAAAATAAAAATCAGCGCCAAAACAAGATTTCTTAATAATAATTGAGAAAATGTATACATACCGAGTTAAATTACTCCACAAAAAAACACTAAATTGATCGAGCTAACACTAATCTCTATAAAGCTTTATAGCACTGATATTTACTTTATACTAACTTATTGTAAAGCTTCTGTTAATTTTTCCGATAATTTCTATTGATTTTTAACTATAATTGCCAATCAAGCTTGCGCTTATGCTTTCGCCCTTATATAATCCGTCCTGCTTAATTTACTGCTTAAAGGTAAGTTAAGCAGGTAGCAAGATGTCACTGAAGAATTTACCCATTAATATAAATATGGGTGTTCCTATTCTTGTTACTGATATTTTTTGTCTTAATTGGCTTATTAAAATAAAAAATATGGGGTCAGTGATACCGACCCCTGTTATGGGGTTTTTTTGTTTTTAGTGCTTAGCTATAATTGTTAGATTATTGTTTAGACAAGCATTAAAAACAAAAATACACAGCAAAAATACATGCTGGGCTATAAGCCCTTTTTTTGTACCTTAAATTTTTATTTAAAGTGATTTTTAAATTAATGTGAAGTTAATTTTAAGTGAAACAGGAGAAAACGATTGGCTAAATTTGAACAAAAACTAACTGACATGCTTCGTCCAGCAGTGGAAGAAACAGGTAAAGAATTACTTGGTGTTGAATTTATCAGTGCGGGTAATAATTCAGTTTTACGTTTGTTTATTGATCATGAAAATGGCATCAATGTTGATGACTGCGCAGAAGTAAGCCGTCAGGTGGGTGCTATTTTAGATGTAGAAGATCCAATAAGTAGTGAATACAGTTTAGAAGTTTCATCACCGGGCGTTGATAAACCATTATTTGAAATGGCGCACTTTCAATCAGTGATTGGTGAAACGGTAAATATTAAATTGTCGATGCCATTAAATGGTCGTCGAAAGTTTAAAGGCACTTTAGCAGCTATAGAAAATGACACATTAATAGTCGTTGTTGATGGTATTGATTATGAACTTGTCATCAACAACGTAGATAAAGCAAATCTTGTCGCAAAATTATAACAATAGTTAAATAAAGAAAATATTCAATTTAATAAAGTGGTTATTCAGTTTTAAGTTATGTAATTCAATAATGAATAGCGACTCAAAAATTAAGGCTAAAAAGCATGAGTAAAGAGATATTACTGGTTGTTGATGCAGTGTCAAATGAAAAAGCATTACCTAGAGAAAGCATTTTTGAAGCAATGGAAACGGCTCTAGAAACAGCAACCAAGAAGAAATATGAGGGTGATATTGCCGTACGTGTTTGTATTGATCGTATATCTGGTGAGTTTGAAACATTCCGTCGGTGGTTAATTGTTGAAGATAGCGATGAACCTTTGGAACATCCCTATGCAGAAATAACATTAGCTGCTGCGCAATATGATGATCCTGAATTAAATGCGGGCGATTATGTTGAAGATCAAATCGACTCGGTCAAGTTTGACCGAGTCACCACGCAAACAGCTAAACAAGTCATCGTACAAAAAATTCGTGAAGCAGAACGTGCTCTAGTTGTTGAAGCTTACCAAGAGCAAGTTGGCGAACTCGTGACAGGCGTAGTGAAAAAGTCTAGTCGAGAAAGTGTTATTTTAGACTTAGGTAACAACGCAGAGGCGATAATTTATCGAGACGATATGCTACCACGCGAAAGCTTCCGTCCAGGCGATAGAGTGCGTGGTTTGTTATATGAAATAAAACCAGAAGCACGCGGTGCACAATTATTCGTTAGCCGTACTAAACCTGAAATGTTGATTGAGCTTTTCCGTGTTGAAGTGCCAGAAATTGGCGAAGAAATGCTTGAAATTAAAGGTGCAGCTCGCGATCCTGGCTCACGCGCTAAAATTTCAGTTAAAAGCAATGACAAACGTATTGACCCTGTAGGCGCTTGTGTTGGTATGCGTGGCTCACGTGTACAAGCAGTGTCAAGTGAATTAGGCGGAGAGCGTGTTGATATCGTATTATATGATGACAACGTTGCCCAATATGTCATTAATGCTATGTCTCCTGCTGAAGTTGCTTCAATTATTGTTGATGAAGACAAAGGTACAATGGATATTGCGGTTGAAGAAAGCAATTTAGCCATGGCCATTGGTCGCAGCGGTCAAAATATTCGTTTAGCAAGCCAATTAACGGGCTGGGAATTAAACGTAATGACTGTCGAAGCAATGAAAGAAAAACATCAGGCAGAAAACGATAAAGTGCTAAACTTATTTATTGATAAGTTAGACCTAGATGAAGATTTTGCTACGTTACTTATCGATGAAGGTTTTACTTCGTTAGAAGAAATTGCTTATGTACCCGTAGCTGAAATGCTAGAAATAGATGGGTTAACTGAAGAGATTATTGAAGAGCTTCGTGAGCGCGCTAAAGAAGCATTAACCACACAAGCATTAGCAAGTGAAGAAACGTTAGAAGGTGCAGAGCCTGCAGCAGACTTATTAGCACTTGACGGTTTAGAACGTCATTTAGCTTTTGTTTTTGCAAGTCGCGGTATACGTACACTAGAAGATTTAGCTGAACAAGGTATTGACGAAATTAGCGATATTGAAGAATTAACTGAAACCAAAGCGGGTGAGCTAATAATGGCAGCACGTAACATTTGTTGGTTTAACGAAGAATAAAAAACACCGGGAGAATAGTGTAAATGGCAGATATAACTGTAGCAGAACTTGCCAAAGAAATTGGTACACCGGTGGAGCGTTTAGTGAGCCAATTGGCTGACTCAGGCGTGTTGAAATCGACAACCGATGTTATTTCGCAAGATGAAAAAGAATCCTTGTTGGGTTATTTAAAAAAACAACATGGAGATGACTCAGAAGCAAAGCCGAATAAATTAACGTTAAACCGTAAAACCAAATCGACTTTGACCATGGGGCACGGCAGTAAAGCCAAATCGGTTAATGTAGAGGTACGTAAAAAGCGTACTTATGTTAAACGTAGTGAGATAGAAGAACAACAAATAGCCGAAGCAGCAGCACAAGAAGCAGCAGAAGCAACAGCAAAAGCAGAAGCCGATGCTAAAGCTAAAGCAGAACTCGCAGCGAAAGAAGCTGAAAATGTTCGTGGAATAGCGGTAGCAAAAGCTGAAGCTGAAGCAGAACGTAAAGCAGCAGCAAAAGTTGAGTCGGCAGAAAAAGCCAAACAAGCGGCTGCTGATAAAGCTAAAAATCCTGATAAAGTGCCAGCAGTTAAAGTTGAAGAAACTGAAGAGGCTAAACAGCTTCGCTTGGTTCAAGAAAAAGAAGCCGCAGCAAAAATTGAAGCGGAAGCTAAAGAAGCTGCAGAAGCTGCTAGAAAGTTAGCTGAAGAAAATGAAGCGCGCTGGAAAGAACAAGAAGAAGAGCGTAAAGCAAAAGAAAAAGAAGTAGTCCATGTAACCTCTTCTGTTTACGCTCAAGAAGCCGAAGATAAAGTTGATGCTGCTGATGAAGGCGCTGGCCGTCGTCGTAAGAAGAAGAAACCCGCGCAAGATAGAAATGCTAAAGGTACGCGTGCTGGTAAAGGTCGCAAAGCAACGTTATCAGCACCACAAAGTTTGAAACATGGTTTTACTAAACCGGTTGAAACAAAAGTGCAAGATATTCGCATTGGTGAAACTATCTCTGTTGCGGAGTTAGCTAATAAAATGGCTAAAAAAGGCGCTGAAGTTGTTAAAGCTATGTTCAAAATGGGTGCAATGGCAACCATTAACCAAGTAATTGACCAAGAAACAGCCGCTTTAGTTGCTGAAGAAATGGGCTTTGACGTGGTATTAGTTAAAGAGAATGCCCTTGAAGTGTCGGTATTGGCCGATCGTGGTGAATCAGGCGCTGAAATTACACGTGCGCCAGTAGTGACTATTATGGGTCATGTTGACCACGGTAAAACATCATTACTTGATCACATTCGTGAAGCTAAAGTTGCTGCTGGCGAAGCCGGCGGTATTACTCAGCATATTGGTGCTTATCATGTAGAAACTGGTCATGGCATGATCACTTTCTTAGATACTCCCGGCCATGCTGCCTTTACGGCAATGCGTTCTCGTGGTGCAAAAGCGACTGATATTGTTATTATTGTGGTTGCTGCAGATGATGGTGTTATGCCACAAACGATTGAAGCGATTCAACATGCTAAAGCTTCAGATGTACCCATTATCATTGCTGTAAACAAGATGGATAAAGAAGGTGCAGATCCAGACCGTGTTAAAAGTGAATTATCACAACACGATGTGCTTTCTGAAGAATGGGGCGGTGAAGTACAATTCTGCCATGTTTCAGCGAAAACTGGTTTAGGTATTGACGAACTACTTGATGCTATATTATTACAATCTGAAGTATTAGAGCTGACTGCTATTGTTGATAAAATGGCCAGTGGTGTTGTGGTTGAATCTAAATTAGATAAAGGTCGCGGCCCAGTTGCTACCGTACTTATTCAAGAAGGTACATTAAATCAAGGTGATATCGTTCTTTGTGGATTAGAATATGGTCGAGTTCGCGCTATGCGTGATGAAAATGGCAACACTATTCAGTCTGCGGGTCCATCAATTCCAGTAGAAATTCTAGGGTTAAGTGGTGTACCACAATCAGGCGATGAAGCAACGGTTGTTAAAGATGAGAAAAAAGCGAGAGAAGTTGCTTTATATCGTCAAGGTAAATTCCGTGATGTTAAATTAGCTCGTCAGCAGAAAGCTAAACTTGAAAATATGTTTGCTAGTATGGCAGAAGGTGAAATATCTGAAGTTAATGTAGTCATTAAATCAGATGTACAAGGCTCACTTGAAGCTATTTCAGATTCATTATTGAAACTTTCTACTGATGAAGTAAAAGTGAAAATTATTGGCTCTGGTGTTGGTGCTATTACTGAAACAGATGCAACATTAGCTGCCGCTTCAAATGCGATTGTTGTTGGTTTTAATGTTCGTGCTGATGCCTCTGCCCGTAAAGTAATCGAATCAGAAAATATTGATTTACGTTACTACAGTGTTATTTATGCCTTGATTGATGAAGTTAAGCAGGCCATGAGCGGTATGCTTGCGCCTGAATTCAAACAAGAAATCATTGGTCTTGCTCAAGTACGTGATGTATTTAAGTCACCTAAAATTGGCGCTATCGCTGGTTGTATGGTTACTGAAGGTATTATTAAACGCAGCGCTCCAATTCGTGTATTACGTGATAACATCGTTATTTACGAAGGTGAACTTGAATCACTACGTCGCTTTAAAGATGACGTACAAGAAGTTCGTCACGGTATTGAGTGTGGTATCGGTGTGAAGAACTACAATGATGTTCGCGTTGGTGATCAAATTGAAGTTTTCGAAACAGTAGAGATCCAAAGAAGTCTTTAATTGACTGACCTTCGAATTTAGTATTAGAACGGAGGCTTAGCCTCCGTTTTTGTTAGGAGAATTACATGGCTAGAGAATACGCCCGTACTGACCGAGTAGGTCAGCAAATCCAAAAAGAAATCGCGACTATTTTAATGCGCGAAATTAAAGATCCACGTTTAAGTATGACCACTGTGTCAGCCGTAGAAGTAACTCGTGATTTAGCTTATGCGAAAGTGTTTGTGACTTTTTTTAATGATAATGCCGATGAAATTAAAACTTCGCTTGAAGTATTAGCTGAAGCTGAAGGTTATATTCGTTCATTATTAGGCAAACGTTTACGTGCGCGCATTATGCCGCACTTACGTTTTGTTTATGATAGTTCAATGAGTGAAGGTGTGCGTATGAGCGCCTTAGTTGATCAGGCGGTTGCCAGTGATAAACCTAATGATGCCCATAGTGAATCAACTGATACTGATGGAACTGACAGCGAAGCAACTGATAGCGAAAAGAGCGAATAGAGCATGGCAAAACGTAGAAAAGGTCGTGCGATTAATGGTGTTCTGCTATTAGATAAACCCTATGAAATGTCGTCGAATCATGCACTGCAAGCTGTTAAGCGAATTTATTTTGCTCAAAAAGCAGGGCATACCGGTGCGTTAGATCCACTGGCGACTGGTATGCTGCCTATATGTTTGGGCGAGGGTACTAAGTTTTCACAATTTTTATTAGACACAGATAAAACCTATCAAGTCACAGCTAAACTTGGTATTCGCACTACTACCAGTGATGCTGACGGTGACATTGTTAGCGAAAAAGCCGTAGATATATCTAATGAACAATTAAATGATGCGCTGAACAGTTTTCGTGGTACAACTAAACAAGTGCCATCAATGTATTCGGCACTTAAATATCAAGGTAAACCTTTATATAAATATGCTCGAGAAGGTATTGAAGTACCACGTGAAGCGCGTGATATTACCGTTTTTTCTTTAGAATTATTGCGCTTTGAACAAGATGAAGTTGAGTTGAAAATTCATGTGTCAAAGGGGACTTATATCCGTACCATTGTTGACGATTTAGGTGAATTACTTAAGTGTGGCGCACACGTTGCCGATTTACGACGTTTAGCCGTTGGTAGTTATCCTATAGATAAAATGGTGACTTTACCGCAACTGGAAGCTTTACTTGAACAAGCTAATTCACAAGCGTTAACACCTTCACAACTACTCGATCCTTTGTTACTACCTATGCAAAGTGCGGTTGAAGGCATGCCAGCAGTTTATGTTGATGATATGTCAGCTAATTTTTTACGCCATGGCAATCCAGTTCAAGCCTATAAAGCACCTATGGATGGCAGTGTTCAAGTGTATGTTGGTGAAGATGAAAATGATGATACAGCAGAATTTATTGGTGTTGGTGTGATTAACGACGATGGTCAAGTAGCACCTAAGCGTATTGTGGTTGTTTAATACCGATTAGTACAATAGAGATGATCAAGTTGAAAAAAGATCTATTTAGTCCCTTTTTTTTGGTATACCCTAATTTTTAATGACTACATAAAATTAAAAAGAATATAAAAAACATAGCAGATTTTACTGGTTGAGTTGTCATATTTTGAGTACATAAAAAAACATAACAATAATAAAGGTTGTAGAGATAAATGAATATAGATGTAGGGCTTATTGAAACATTATTAGTCGCGTTGTTAATCCTGTTTTCAGGTTATTTTTTTAACAGTAAAGTGAATTTTTTACGTGAAAATAATATTCCAGAACCCGTGGTTGGCGGTATTGTATTTTCAATATTAGCCGCAGTTGCCCATACTTATTTTGATGTTGATTTCAACTTCAATATGAACTTTAAAAACCCGTTAATGATTATTTTCTTTACCACGGTAGGTTTAGGCGCTAGCTTTTCTTTATTGATTAAAGGGGGCCCTAAAGTTGTGCTTTTTTTAGCCGTTGCAACGGTGTATTTATTTGTTCAAAATGGTGTTGGTGTTGGTGTTGCTTTAGCCACAGGCATGAATCCTTTAATGGGCTTAATTGGCGGTTCTGTTACGCTCTCTGGAGGTCATGGTACAGGCGCAACGTATGCTGAACTTTTTACTACTGAATTTGGTATGGGAGCAGGTGTATTAGAACTTGCTATGGCTGCGGCAACTATGGGACTGGTTTTAGGTGGATTGATTGGCGGACCGGTAAGTAGACGCCTGATTAGCCGGTATAACCTAAAGGCTGATGAATACCATGAAGAATTAGACGACACTATTACGTTTAATCCAGATGATCATGATTTAGTAACACCGAAAAAGATGATGGAAACATTATTTATCATTCTAATTTGTATGGTGGTTGGCCACCTTGCCCATGTTGCGTTAAAAGCTAATGGTTTAGTGTTACCCTCATTTTTATTGCCCTTGTTATGTGGTGTTATTGCAACTAATGCTTGCGAGTTATCTAAGCGTTATCACATAAGCCGAGCGTGTATTGATTTATGGGGTACTATGTCATTGTCAATATTTTTGGCAATGGCATTAATGTCATTGAAAATATGGGAATTAGCTAACTTGGCTGGACCTATGTTTATGCTTATAATTTTACAAGCTATTATACTGATGTTTTTTGCTTACTTTATTACTTTTAGAATCATGGGGAAAAACTATAACGCGGCTATTATTGCGGGTGGGCATTGTGGATTTGGTCTTGGCGCTACGCCAACGGCTGTGGCAAATATGGAATCACTTGTTGCTCGTTATGGCCCGTCACCACAAGCGTTTTTAGTAGTACCCTTAGTTGGTGCATTTTTTATTGATATTACCAATGCGCTTGTGTTGCAGGTTTATTTGAGTTTAGGGTTCATTACACCCTAAGCACTCCCATTGTTACAACACAAAAAGTATTATTGTTAAAGGCGTGGTTTTAGTTGCATTTTAGCTGCGCCCTGCTAGAATACGCGCTCTTTCGTTACCTCAGCTGAATTAGTGTTTGGCTTAGGTAGAATTTTATTAACTCAAAAGTCTTATTAAATCAGATATTTGAGTTTACACTAAGGATTTAATATGTCTTTAAATGCTACACAAAAAGCAGCTATCGTTGCAGAATATGCTCAACAAGAAGGTGATACAGGTTCTCCAGAAGTACAAGTTGCTTTGTTAACAACACAAATCAACCATTTACAAGGTCACTTCAAAGAGCACATCCATGATCACCATTCTCGTCGTGGTTTATTACGCATGGTTGCACAACGTCGTAAATTACTTGATTACTTAAAAGGCAAAAACGTTGATCGTTATACTGCTTTAATCGGTAAATTAGGTCTACGTCGTTAATAGTTCGTTTTATGCGAATTATTAAAAAAGGAGCCTGTTGGCTCCTTTTTTGCTTCTAAAATTCAATCTTTAATTTTATGATTCTGAAAATAAGAGCGACTTAAAAATAGTAAATGATCTTTTTTGTAGTCAAAAAAGCGTTAACTAACTATTCTCACTAGCAAATAGCGCTCAGGTCAGTATAATATGCCTGCCTGATTTTTTCTCTGTTCTATTATTGATAAATCAAGCGATAATTTGTTAGTAAAGTTAAGAAACTAATCAATCAAACTGTATAATTTTTTGTTCTACTTAGCGTAATTTAGCGCATAAGTGAATAAATAATTGTACAGATTGATTAACATATCAATACGCTACTGTTTTGTTTTATAAAACAGAGCGTACAAAATTAAGGAAACACATTAGATGTTTAATCCAGTAACTAAAAAATTTCAATTCGGTAAACATACCGTAACGCTTGAAACGGGCACTATTGCTCGTCAAGCCTCTGCTGCTGTAATGGCTAGCATGGACGATACTTGTGTACTCGTATCAGTTGTTGCGAAAAAAGAAGCTAAACCAGGACAAGACTTTTTCCCATTAACCGTTAACTACCAAGAACGTACTTACGCTGCGGGTAAAATCCCTGGCAGTTTCTTCAAACGTGAAGGTCGTCCTAGCGAAGAAGAAACACTTATCGCGCGTTTAATTGACCGTCCAATTCGTCCATTATTTCCAGAAGGTTTCACTAACGAAGTACAAGTAATTATCACCGTTGTTTCAGTTAACCCTGAAATTGCCCCTGATATTATTTCATTAATTGGTACTTCGGCAGCATTAGCTATTTCAGGTGCTCCATTTAGTGGCCCAGTTGGCGCAGCACGTGTTGGTTACACTGATGGTCAATACATTCTTAACCCACTACAGTCTGAGTTACCAACAAGTCAATTAGACTTAGTTGTTTCTGGTACAGATTCAGCGGTACTAATGGTTGAGTCAGAAGCTGATGTATTATCTGAAGAAGTAATGCTTGGCGCGGTTGTTTTTGGTCATGAGCAAATGCAAGTAGCTGTTTCGGCTATTAAAGAATTCAAAGCAGAAGTTAACACGCCTTCATGGAATTGGGCAGCTCCAGTTAAAAATGCTGAGCTAGTTGCTAAAATTGCAGAGTTAAGTGAAGCACAAGTGAACGAAGCTTACCAAATTACTGAAAAAGCGGTTCGTTATGAAAAAATTAAAGAAATCCGTAGCTCAGTAATTGACACGTTATTAGCTCAAGATGCTGATCTTGACGTTCAAGATGCTAAAGATTTATTTCATGACTTAGAAAAAACGGTTGTACGTGGTCGTATTACAGATGGTAACCCTCGTATTGATGGTCGCGATCCTGAATCAATTCGCGCGTTAGATGTAATGACAGGTGTGTTACCACGTACTCACGGCTCTGCTGTATTTACGCGTGGTGAAACTCAAGCCTTAGTTACTGCAACTTTAGGTACACAACGTGATGCACAACGTATTGACAGTATTTTAGGTGAAAAAACTGATGCCTTTATGCTTCATTATAACTTCCCTCCATATTGTGTTGGTGAAACTGGTTTTGTTGGTTCACCTAAGCGTCGTGAAATTGGTCATGGTCGTTTAGCAAAACGTGGTATGTTAGCGGTTATGCCTACGATTGAAGAATTCCCGTACTCTGTACGTGTTGTTTCTGAAATTACTGAATCAAACGGTTCATCTTCAATGGCTTCTGTTTGTGGTACTTCACTTGCACTTATGGATGCTGGTGTTCCAATTAAAGCCTCTGTTGCGGGTATTGCGATGGGTCTGGTTAAAGAAGGCGAAAAATTCGTTGTTCTTTCTGATATTTTAGGTGATGAAGATCACTTAGGTGATATGGACTTTAAAGTTGCAGGTACTACTGGCGGTATTACTGCATTGCAAATGGATATCAAAATTGAGGGTATCACGCAAGAAATTATGCAAATTGCGTTAAACCAAGCAAAAGCAGCACGTACTCATATTTTATCGGTAATGGATGAAGCGATTGCAGGACACAGAGATGATATTTCTGAATTTGCACCACGCATTCATACGTTAAAAGTTAGTCAAGACAAGATTCGCGATATCATTGGTAAAGGCGGTGCAACTATTCGTCAACTTACTGAAGAAACCGGAACGACTATCGAAATTGATGATGATGGCACGGTTAAAATTGCAGCTACCTCTGGTGAGCAAGCAGAAGATGCAATTAACCGTATTAAAGCATTAACGGCTGAAATTGAAGTAGGTACACTTTACACGGGTAAAGTAGTGCGTATCGTTGATTTTGGTGCTTTTGTTAATGTATTACCAGGTAAAGATGGTTTGGTGCATATTTCACAAATTTCAGACGAGCGTGTTAACAGCGTAAGTGACGTGTTAACTGAAGGTCAAGAAGTGAAAGTTAAAGTACTAGAAGTTGATCGTCAAGGCCGTGTACGTTTAAGTATTAAAGAAGCCATGGAAAAGCCAGCAGAAGAAACACCTGCTGCTGAGTAATTCTATTATAAAGTTGACTAAGTAATTTACAATTTAGTCTATTAAAAAGGAGCCTTATGGCTCCTTTTTTGTTATCAAATCAAGTACAATCGCAAACACGCGACAATTGATTTTATTAATATTATTATTTTTAAGGCAAATTAGTGAATTTATCTTTTACTGAATTCAAGTTTAAACCATTAATGTTGGTTATCGTTATTTTCATAACATTATTTACACAAGGTTGTGTATCACTAGGCAAGTCTACTAATAGTGCAAGCTCTTCTGTAATGAATCAATTGGTGATTGCAGAACCTTTGGCTATTAATTTCAAAAGTGAAATTGCGATTGCACGTTTATCTGAAGTGCTAAATCGCGTTAAAATCAGTGATGAGCAAAAAGCACAGCTTCATTATGATCGTGGTGTCCTGTTTGACAGTGTAGGCTTACGTTCTTTAGCTCGTTTAGATTTTTCTCGGGCGTTACAGCTAAAACCTGACTTGATTGATGCGTATAACTTTTTAGGAATACATTTCACTCAATTAAAAGAGTTTGCTCAAGCCTACGAAAACTTTGATTCTGTTTTAGAATTAGCCCCAGAACACGAGTATGCGCATTTAAATCGTGGTATTGCGCTTTATTATGGCGACAGGCCAGAGCTAGCAGCGCAAGACTTTAATGATTTTCATCATCAGCAAAGCGATGATCCATACCGACTATTATGGCTATATCTAGCCGAATATGAAGTTGATGCGACATTAGCTAAACAAAAATTAAAGGAAAGGGGAAAGCTAGTTGATAATCGTACTTGGGCTAAACAGGTTATTTATTTATATTTAAATGAAATTACCCAAGAGAAGTTTATTAGTGAGCTAACCAACAATGTTCAGTCAAATAAAGAGTTAACTGACCGACTATGTGAAGCCTATTTCTACTTAGGAAAATATAACCAAATTATTGGTTATAACGGTGCAGCCGCTAATTTCTTTAAATTATCATTAAGTACCAATGTTTACGAATTTGTTGAGCATAGATATGCCAAACTTGAACTAGATTTAATGCGTACTAAAAAAGTGACGTCGATAGAGCAAAAAAATAAATCTTGAAGCGGTTTGAGTCTCTTTAATAAAGAAATAGAATAAGTAAATGAAGAAAAAACTAATCATCATGAGTTTGTTGGTTTTCCTGTTAACAGGATTATCGACAAGCTCATTTTTTTTAAGTGAATATTTAACCAATACAATTGCTAAAAATGAGCACAGCGAAGCACAATTAAGTTTTGCACTTGCACAAGAAAATTTAGCTGCTCTTAACTTTGCACTGAAACAAACACCATTTCATAGTGAGCAATGGCTTAAGTTCACAAAATTATTGGCGAAAACACAGGGAAAGGCCGCATATCAACTAGCTGTTTATTATCAAAACAAACCAAAACAAGCTATTTTTTGGTATAAAAGTGCAAGCCGACTTGGTTATCATCAGGCTTCAACCGCCTTAGCGCAACATTATTTTGAACAAAATAAGCTAATTCAAGCAGCAGAAATATTAGCGACATTGCCAATTGATACGTTAGAAGAAGTAAAAATAGAGGTTATTGTACTCAAAGTGAATGTTGCGATTAATCAAGGGCGCATTGCGGATGTAAAAGCAATAATTAACAAGTATGTTCAACCATTAAAAACAACAGAGATAGGGCGGCGGCTGTTAGACGATATTGAAAAGTATCAAGTACAGTTTACTGCTAGCCACGTTATAAAATCAAACGAAGTTACAAAATCTAATCAATTATCTGTGAGTTGTAATAATAGCATTCAACTATTTGCAACCAATTTAAAGCACTTAAAGCAGGTTGAAAATTTAATTGTAGACTTTAAAGAACAAGTACTGAGTCACTTCGTTTGTTTTTCACCCGTTCGTTATATGCCAATAAAGGCACTTGATTGTAGTAACGACCAAAACACAGCTATTCGTTGTGATGAACTCAACTGGCAATTATGGGCTGGTACAATTAATACACGGTATGTTGGCATTATGCTACCTAAAGGCGGTGCGAATGTTCATTTGGGTATGTTGTATTTTGATGCACAAGATAGTGTTGATGTTGTTGCCCATGAAATAAGCCATTTATTGGGTTTTGTTGATGAATACCCTTTAGTAGCTGAGCATGTTAAATGTCAGGCTCCCCAAAAAACATTGTTTTCACAAAATATTGCGGTGCTTAAAAATAGCTATCAAGGTAATCAAAAAGATATTCGTGCTAAGGTGTTAAAACAATTATCGTGGTCGAAATATATCAAAAACAATACCCCTATTTTACAATCAGTTACCGACTTAGTTGGTAAACATTACTGGCAATTAGGAACCCCTGAAGAATATAAAAACGAAACGGGATTGTTTAAGGCGCAAACGTGTAATAACTCTAACGCTCAATTAATAGATGATTTTAGTGCGTTTAAGGGGGTATCGCATCGAACAAAGTTACAATATTTTGCGTTGAAATTTCCACAACTTTATACCGCATTATTACAAGAAAATTCAACTCAATATAGAATGCCAAGCTTTCATTACAATATTGCGTTAGCTTATTTTCAACAAACTTCTATTCAAAGAATCTCTTTACAGCAAACTTCTTTTCAGAAAAAAAGTATTGACCAAGCAAATTATTGGCTTGAGCAAGCGGCAAGTTGGGAACATGATCTTGATAGGTACAAAAAAATACGTCAAGGAGGGTTTTAACTTTTAATGACTGTTAACGCTGTTTTAGTGGGTAATATCGCTTGTTGATGCTTAACCGAGCTATCATCCAAATTACTGTAATTAGGCGGCGTTAGTTGAGCGTTAGGTTTTATTTTTGCTGTTGGCCACATAGTATAGTTTTCAATGTATTGAACAGATTGCGATGCTTTTAATATTTCATTATTAATTTTATTGTTATTTGGTTTTGTATTAGTCCATGTAAACCACGAATATAATGCCATCATATTACCCCGTATAATCCTTCTTACTACTATAGTCAGTATATATCAGAAGTAATTAAATTTCCTGTGCAAAATTAATTTTTGTCGTCGATAAGATAAGATAAGGTATAATTATGACAAAATTATTATCTTATTGTTTTTATAAATGAAACATTTTAAGCCCGAGCAGTTTCGTCAACACTTTCCACTTATTCGTAAAAACACACTAGTAAATTCAAAGAGTGAAAGACGATCCCCTATCGTTTATTTCGATAATGGCGCAACAACACAAAAACCTGATTGCGTTATTGAGTGTTACCAGCATTTTTATCAAAAATTAAATGCCAATGTTCATCGCGCATCACATCGGTTAAGCACTAAAGCAACTACCGCTTTTGAACAGGCTAGAGATACTGTTAAAACCTTTATTAATGCAAAATCTAACAAAGAAATTGTTTGGACAAAGGGGACAACGGAAAGCATTAATTTGCTTGCATCTAGTTTAGGTAGAAAAATACTCACCGCTGGAGATGAAATTATTTTAGCGGTAAGTGAGCATCACGCTAATATTGTGCCTTGGCAATTAATTGCACAACAAATGGAAGCGTCGGTTAAAGTATTATTTCTCGATACGGCAGGCAAAGTTGATCTTAGTGAATTTGATAAATTACTGACTAAGCAAACAAAAATTGTTTGCTGCGCGCATATTTCAAATGTTTTGGGAAAAATAAACCCGATTAACGACATTATTCAAAAAGCAAAAGCTGTTGGCGTGGTTACTGTTATTGATGGCGCGCAAGCCATTGCACATTTTCCTGTTGATGTTCAGTTACTTGATTGTGATTTTTATGTGTTTTCCGCGCATAAAATGTATGGGCCTACAGGTGTTGGCGTACTTTATGGTAAACAAGCCTTGCTTGAAGCTATGCCTCCTTATCAAGCGGGCGGTGAAATGATCAAAACCGTGAGCTTTAAAACGCAAACCACATTTAACGCACTACCGTTTAAATTTGAAGCCGGCACACCCAATATTGCAGGTGTTGTTGCCTTTGGTGAAGCTATCAATTTTATCAATCAGTATAATCATGCACAAATAACTGAATATGAACAACAATTAACACAGTACTGTTATCAAGCGTTAAATCAAATACCACAAGTTAAATTTATTGTAGAGAAAATTCCAGATATTCCGGTTATTGCTTTTTCAATCGAAGAACATCACAACCATGATATTGCTACAAGTCTTGATAGTTATGGTATTGCCGTTCGTAGTGGGCACCATTGCGCGATGCCATTAATGGAATACTTAAATATTTCAGGTTGTTTACGTGTTTCAATGGCTGCGTACAATACTTTCGCTGAAATTGATTATTTTATTGAAACGTTAATTAAGATAATTCAACCAGAACATGATAGTTCAATAGCAGTAGCTAGTGCTACAAATGTGCATAAAAGCATCAATACAAGTGGCAAGGTAAGTGATAGTGAAATAACCAGTGCAGCAATTATTAATAAATTTTCAAATGTTAGCAGTTGGGATTCTCGTCACCGTGAGATCATGTTATTAGGCAAGCAGCTAGAGCGCTTAGATAAAAGCCTTAGAAATGAGCATAACTTGATCAGTGGCTGTGAGAGTTTGGCATGGCTTGTCGCGACAAAAGATTCACAAGCGCTATTTAGTTTTCATGCCGACAGTGATGCTAAGGTGATTCGTGGGTTGTTAGTGATAGTGCTTGCCGCTTTTAATAACAAAACAGCACGGCAAATAAAATCATTTGATATTAACGTTTATTTTGAACATTTAGGGTTAATGCAACATTTAAGTCCATCACGGAGTAATGGTGTGTTAGCGATTGTAGATAAAATTAAATCACTAGCTAAAAATGAAGAAAGTGAAAAGTAAGTAAAGTAGCGAGTTTCGAAAAATATACCTGCGAGTATGCTTATTTCGCTACTCGTAACTATTTACTCGAGACTTTTTTCAATAGCTTATCTATCGCTCTACCAACAGCAAAGAAAGCAAAAGTTGCAGTGACATGTGTTGTGGCACCAAAACCTCCACTACAATCTAAACGCATGGCGGTATTGTTACCTTCAGTAACATCAGGTTTTGCTAAGCAAACATCGCCAACCTCTGTTGGATAGCGTAGTTGCTCAGTAGAAAAAACGGCATCAATAGAAAATTTTCTTTTACTAGCCTTCGTTATATCAGCACGGGGAAAATTAAACTCACGTCGTAATTGATTTTTAACTTTGGCGAGCAGCGGGTCTTGGTAAGTTTTACTTAAATCAGTAATGGCTATTTTACTCGGGTCAACTTGACCACCCGCACCACCAATAGTTATGATTGGCAGTTTATTGCGTTTACAAAAAGCAATTAACCGTGTTTTTATATCAACGGAATCAATGGCATCAATTACATAGTCATAGTCTTGGCTAAGTAAATCAGGTAAATTTTCGACAGTAATAAAATCTTCAATCACATTCACTTGGCAATCAGGGTTAATTTGTTTGATGCGATCGCCCATCACATCAACCTTACTTTCACCAATAGTTTCACTCAGCGCGTGAATTTGACGATTAATATTAGTGATACAAATGTCATCAAGATCAATCAAGGTTATGTTACCCACACCATTTCTAGCAAGTGCTTCGGCTACCCAAGAGCCAACACCACCAATACCTATAATACAAAAATGTGAATTTTTTAGAATTTGAGCGCCGTGTTGGCCATATAGGCGGGCAATACCACCAAATCTTAAAGCATAATCTGACATTTTACGACGAACACAAGGTTAATACTAAATTGGCATTATTATAACGCTTTACGCTTTATCGTTAAAACTAAATCGGTATTTAATAGCAAGTGAAGTAATTGATAAGGTATAAAGTAACATTTATATAGATAACTCAGTATTACTGTTCTTTATTTTGTGAAATTATTATTTATTTTGTGAATAGTTGTTATATATATAATAAATATCGGTTATAGTCGTTTTTGTCAGTTTTCGACTGATTTTGGTCAAATCCCAACCGTTTTTAGTAAGATGATTTTGCTTTATTAAGGTGTTATCACTAATTATACGTAATAAAAAAGGTAGCAAATGCTACCTTTTTATATGATTTACTCTTGATCACTCGTTATTTGTTACGTGCATATTACCTGCCTATTACAACTCGTTAATCGTTATCATTCCTTTATTTTATCTTTTAGACAAAGAGACAAACTCACGGTTGATTTCGCCCGTATATTTTTGGCGAGGACGACCGATTTTTTGACCTGCTTGAGACAACATTTCGTCCCAATGAGAAACCCAGCCAACCGTTCTAGACATTGCGAAAATCACAGTGAACATACTACTTGGAATGCCGATGGCTTTTAAAATGATACCTGAGTAGAAATCTACATTTGGGTAAAGTTTTTTCTCAATAAAGTAAGGGTCTTCTAACGCTACTTTTTCTAATGCCATGGCAACATCAAGTAATGGGTCGCTAATACCTAGCTCTTTCAATACATCATGGCAAGTTTCGCGCATTACCGTGGCGCGAGGGTCAAAGTTTTTATAAACACGATGACCAAAGCCCATTAAGCGGAAAGGGTCATTCTTATCTTTGGCTTTAGCAACAAATTCATCAACACGGTCTAAACTACCAATTTCTTCAAGCATGGTTAAACAAGCTTCGTTAGCACCACCGTGTGCAGGTCCCCATAAAGAAGCAACACCCGCTGCAACACAGGCATAAGGGTTAGCGCCAGATGAACCAGCTAAACGTACTGTTGACGTTGAAGCATTTTGTTCATGATCCGCATGAAGTGTGAAAATTCTATCCATTGCATTAGCAATAATAGGGCTTACTTTATATTCTTCAGCAGGTACAGAGAACATCATGTGTAAGAAGTTTTCAGCGTAAGATAAATCATTACGAGGATAAACAAAAGGTTGTCCAACACTATACTTATAAGCCATTGCTGCAATGGTAGGCATTTTAGCAATTAAACGATGTGCGCAACGCTTACGTTGCGCTGGATCGTTAATATCTAAATCACTATGGTAGAAAGAAGATAAAGCACCAACCACACCACAAAGCATCGCCATTGGATGAGCATCAGGTAAAAACCCATGGAAGAAATGAGCTAGTTTTTCATGAACCATTGTGTGGTTCGTGATGATTACTTTAAATTCATCATATTGATCTTTAGTGGGTGCATCGCCATTAAGCAGAATGTAACAAACTTCTAAATAATCAGCTTCTTTAGCTAAGCTATCAATGGGATAACCGCGATGTTGTAGAATACCTTTGTCACCGTCAATAAAAGTGATTGATGACTCACAAGATGCCGTAGCTAAAAAGCCAGGGTCATAAGTGAAATAACCGTGGCTACCTAAGGTTCTAATATCAATTACATCGTTACCTGCAGTTCCTTTTAGAATAGGCAGGTCGGCAATTTCTTTACCATCAATACTTAGCAAGGCTTTAGATTCAGCCATATGTTTTATCCCCTATTAATTTTAAATGTACAATTTGTGTTGTGATTATCTGGTTAAGACTTGTAGATAAGAATAAACCTTATTTAAAAGAAGAATGGAAAAATAATCAGCTTTTTAGTTAACTTGTTTAAGTTAACTTGGGTAAATCGAACTGCCGACATTCTACCCCAATTTTAAATTAAAATGTAATAGCCATTAGACTAAAGTTTGATGGCTGTCATAATAAACAGACTAATAATTAATCACAAACTATTATCCTCGAAGGAAAATTGAATTTATTTCACATCAGCTATATAATCAACCCGTTCTGTGATTGCTTTTTTGACATCGTGGTTTTGATAAATAATAATTTTCTCTTATACGAAAGTATTAATTGAATTACTTAGCCAAATTGGACTAAGTTCGCTATTATTTACGCGACTCGGTTAACTGGAGAATTAACGATAGGTTATTTTTCTTAATAAAGGCAGTTACCGTTCATTTCGGGAATTACTTATTTAGTAATCTCTTTAGTATTTTTTTATGAAAATTGAGATAAATACTAAATTCTAAAAAGGTAGTTCATGAGTAACAATAATCAAAATTAAAGGCTTTCAAGCACTTTAGGCAATCATTGTGAAAAAACAACGTCCTGTAAATATTGAATACATAACTATCCTCACAACAATTAAGTGGCCGCCTGCAGCTATTGCATCGATATTACATCGTATTTCTGGTGTAATTGTAGTATTTGCTATTGGTATCTTATTATTGACCCTTTCTACCTCTCTTACTTCTGCACAAGGATTCGCCCAAATTCAAGATACTCTTGATGGCTTTTTCTTTAAATTTATTATTTTCGGCTGTCTTTCTGCGCTGACTTACCATGTGTTAGCAGGTGTTCGTCACTTGTTTATGGATTTAGGTCACTTTGAAGAGCAAGTCTCGGGTAATACAAGCGCCAAATTCATTATGATTATTTGGTTAGCTGTATCTGCAGTGATAGGAGTTTGGTTATGGTAAGTGTCGTCGCTTCAGTAGGCCGTAATGGCGTACATGATTTTATTCTTTTAAGGGCTAGTGCAATTATTCTTGTGCTATACACCTTACTTCTTGCTGGTTTTTTCATAGTAACACCCAGTGTTACTTATGATGTTTGGCAAGGGTTCTTTGCTTGTATGAGCGTAAAAGTTGCCACAATGATATCGCTACTTGCGATACTTGTGCATGCTAAAATTGGTGTTTGGCAAGTATTGTCAGATTACATCAAACCACCATTTTTACGTGGCGCATTGCAATTTTTCTTTTCAGTTCTGTTATTAGCCTACGTAGTGTTTGGCTTTTCAATTGTGTGGGGTGTGTAAGTGAGCGTTCCAATTCGTGAATTTGACGCCATAGTTATTGGCGCAGGCGGCGCAGGCATGCGCGCTGCATTAGCAATTTCAGAATCAGGCAAATCTTGTGCCTTGATTTCTAAAGTATTTCCAACTCGTTCTCATACAGTATCTGCTCAAGGTGGTATTACCGTTGCTTTAGGTAATGCTCATGAAGATCACTGGGAACAACATATGTACGATACGGTTAAGGGCTCTGATTATATCGGTGACCAAGACGCAATCGAGTACATGTGTAAAACTGGCCCTGAGTCAGTAATCGAATTAGAGAAAATGGGCTTACCTTTTTCTCGTACCGAAGAAGGTAAAATTTACCAACGTCCTTTTGGCGGCCAGTCTAAAAACTTTGGTGGCGAACAAGCTGCCCGTACAGCGGCAGCAGCTGACCGTACAGGTCATGCTTTACTGCATTGTTTGTACCAACAAAATGTTAAAAACAAAACTAACGTTTACTCTGAGTGGTATGCGCTAGATTTAGTTAAAAACAGTGATGGCGCAGTGGTAGGTACTACGGCTATTTGCATTGAAACAGGCGAAGTTGTCTACTTCAAAGCACGTGCAACGGTATTAGCTACCGGTGGTGCAGGGCGTATTTTCGCTTCAACAACCAATGCTCACATCAATACCGGTGACGGTGTTGGTATGTCACTTCGTGCGGGCATTCAAATGCAAGACATGGAAATGTGGCAGTTCCATCCAACAGGTATCGCTGGTGCAGGTGTGCTAGTAACTGAAGGTTGTCGTGGTGAAGGTGGTTATCTACTTAACAAAGACGGTGAACGCTTTATGGAACGTTACGCGCCTAATGCTAAAGATTTAGCAGGTCGTGATGTTGTTGCTCGTTCAATGATGACAGAGATCCGTGAAGGTCGTGGTTGTGACGGTCCTTGGGGTCCGCATCTTAAGCTTAAGCTTGATCACTTAGGTCGCGAAACCTTAGAAAAACGTTTACCGGGTGTTTGTGATTTATCGAAAACTTTTGCTCATGTTGATCCTGCAGAAGAGCCTATTCCTGTTATACCTACCTGTCATTATCAAATGGGTGGCGTACCTTGTAATGTTAATGGTCAAGCGCTTAATATTGGCGTTGATGGTAAAGAAACAATTGTTGAAGGTTTATTCGCTGTAGGTGAAATCGCTTGTGTATCTGTACATGGCGCTAATCGTTTAGGTGGTAACTCATTGCTTGATTTAGTCGTGTTTGGCCGCGCAGCTGGTAATTTCTTAGGAACGTACTTAAGCGACACTGGCACTGCAAAAGAAGCCTCTGAATCTGATTTAGAAGCATCACTTGCCCGTACGAATCGTTGGGAGTCTTCAACCACAGGTGAAGATCCTGTGCAAATTCGTAAAGACTTACAACAGTGCATGCAAATGAACTTCTCGGTTTTCCGTGAAGGTGAAGCGATGGCACAAGGCATGAAAGAATTAACTGAAATTCGTGAACGCCTTAAAGAGGCTAAGTTAGATGATAAATCATCTGAATTTAACACCCAACGTATTGAGTGTTTAGAATTAGATAATCTAATGGAAACAGCATTTTGTAGTGCAAAAGCTGCCAACTTCCGTACTGAATCACGTGGTGCTCATGCAAGACAAGATTTCACAGAACGTGACGATGTAAACTGGTTATGTCATTCAGTTTACACGCCCGAGACTGAAGAAATGTCTAAGCGTGATGTTAATATGAAACCTGTTCACCGCGAAGCTTTCCCTCCGAAAGCACGCGTTTACTAAGGAGTAGTTGGTATGAAACAGTTATTTTCGATTTACCGTTATAATCCTGATGTAGATGCTAAACCTTACATGAAAGACTATGAATTAGAGATACCCGATGGCTCTGATTTAATGGTTCTTGATGCCCTTATTCTGTTAAAAGAAAAAGATTCAAGTTTATCATTTCGTCGTTCATGTCGTGAAGGTGTTTGTGGCTCTGACGGTTTGAACATGAATGGTAAAAATGGCTTAGCTTGTATTACGCCAATATCAGAGTTAAAGGCTAATACAATTATTTTACGTCCTTTACCTGGTTTGCCTGTAGTACGTGACTTAATCATTGATATGACTCAGTTCTATGAGCAATATGAAAAAATTAAGCCATACTTGATTAACGATGCTCAGCAACCAGCACGTGAAAACATACAAACAATTGAAGAACGTGACAAATTAGACGGTCTTTATGAGTGTATTTTATGTGCTTGTTGCTCAACGTCTTGTCCGTCTTTCTGGTGGAACCCTGATAAATTTATCGGGCCTGCTGGTTTGTTACATGCTTATCGTTTCTTAATTGATAGCCGTGATACAGCGACAGAAGAGCGTTTAGATGGTTTGCAAGATGCCTACAGTGTATTTCGTTGTCATGGCATAATGAACTGTGTTGATGTTTGTCCAAAAGGATTAAACCCAACCAAAGCCATTGGTCATATTAAATCTATGTTACTAAGCCGAGCAGTTTAACTACTTGAGTTAACAATATAGAGGTAATATCTAAGCTTACTGCTTAGGTATTACCAAAAGTTTTCGCGTGTTTTCTTTGATAAGCATGTAGTTAATACAATTTAACCGTAACCGCTTATTTTTATATAAGCGGTTATTTATTTTTTGCTTTACCTCAGCAAGGAAAAGGCAATGCCAGAAGGTGTAATGAAGGCTTGGCTAGAGTCTTCCCATTTAAACGGTGGCAACATCGTTTATATTGAAGAATTGTACGAATCATACTTAGATAACTCAGCCTCTGTATCTGCAGAATGGCGTGAAGTATTTTCAGAGCTTCCTAAAGTTGAAGGTAGTGAGGTGGAATATCGCCACAGCGCTATACGTGATGAATTTAAAGTTTTAGCTAAACAACAGCAAAAGCAAGTTGTTACGAGTGGTGGCGACGCCAAACAAGTTAAAGTTTTACAACTTATCAACGCCTTTAGGGTTCGTGGTCATCAAAATGCTAATTTAGATCCCTTAGGATTATGGCAGCGTGATAAAGTTCGTGATTTACAACTATCACATCATGATCTATCGGAAAATGATTTCGACAACGAATACAATGTCGGCTCATTAGATATTGGTCAAGATTCAATGAAGTTAGGTGATTTATATAAAGCGCTCAAAAAAACCTATTGTGGTTCAGTTGGCGCAGAATATATGCACATTACTTCAACAGATGAAAAGCGTTGGTTACAAAACCGCTTAGAATCTATTCAGTCTCAATTAACGCTAAGTGTTGATGAAAAAACTGAAATTCTTAAAGGACTCATTGCTGCAGATGGGCTTTGTAAATATCTCGGTGCTAAGTTTCCAGGTGCTAAACGCTTTTCACTAGAAGGTGGTGATGCACTTGTTCCTATGCTTAAAGAGCTAATAACTCGCGCTGGTACTGCAGGGACTAAAGAAGTCGTTATGGGCATGGCTCACCGTGGTCGTTTAAATGTTTTAGTCAATGTTATGGGTAAAAACCCATCGAAACTATTTGATGAATTTGCCGGTAAACATGATGAAATATCAAGCTCTGGTGATGTTAAATATCATCAAGGTTACTCTTCTGATTTTGTTACCCCCGGCGGGAACGTACATCTAGCGTTAGCATTTAACCCTTCGCATTTAGAAATTGTTAACCCTGTTGTTATCGGCTCTGTACGAGCGCGTCTTGATAGACGAAATTGTACGCAAGGTGATTTAGTATTACCTATTACTATTCATGGTGATTCTGCGATTGCTGGTCAAGGTGTAGTACAAGAAACCTTTAATATGTCACAAGCACGTGCTTTTAAAGTAGGTGGCACGGTGCGTATCGTGATTAATAACCAAGTGGGCTTTACTACGTCTAAATCAGATGATACCCGCAGTGGCGAATACTGTACTGAAATAGCTAAAATGGTTCAGGCGCCAATATTACATGTTAATGGTGATGATCCCGAAGCGGTAATATTAGCAACACAAATAGCACTAGATTATCGTAACGAGTTTAAACGTGATGTCGTGATTGATTTGGTTTGTTATCGTCGTCATGGTCATAATGAAGCGGATGAACCCAGTGCTACGCAGCCATTAATGTATAAAATAGTTAAAAAACATCCGACACCACGTCAATTATATGCAGATAAATTGATAAGCGAAGGAAGCTTAACTAAAAGCAAAATTGATGAATTGACCTTGTATTACCGTAAATTACTTGATGAAGGTCAGTGTACGGTAAAACAATGGCGACCAATGACTGAACACTCTGTTGATTGGACTCCATACCTTGGTCATGATTGGGATGATGATTACGATAAAGAAATCAGTCTTGATAAGTTAAAAGACTTAGCGATTAAAGTATCTACTTTTCCTGAAAATCATCCGGTACATTCTCGTGTTAAGAAGATCTATGATGATCGCATGAAAATGGCAAAAGGTAAGAAATTACTTGATTGGGGTATGGCTGAAAACTTAGCTTATGCGTGTGTTGTTGATGCAGGAAAAAGAGTTCGCATCACTGGCCAAGATTCAGGTCGAGGTACTTTTTTCCATCGCCATGCGGTTTTACATAACCAAGACGACGGTAGTACTTATTTACCATTGCAAAATATCAGTGAAGGGCAAGGGCCTTTTGATATTCATGATTCAGTCTTATCAGAAGTGTCTGTATTGGCATTTGAATATGGCTATACCACAGCTGAGCCTGCAGGCTTAACTATTTGGGAAGCGCAATTTGGTGATTTTGCTAACTGTGCACAAGTTGTTTTTGATCAATTTATTAGCTCTGGTGAACAAAAGTGGGGTCGTTTATGTGGCTTAACTATGTTGTTACCTCATGGCTATGAAGGTCAAGGACCTGAGCATTCATCTGGTCGTTTAGAGCGTTTCTTGCAACTTTGTGCCGATCACAATATGCAAGTATGTGTACCTACAACTCCAGCGCAAGTGTTTAACATGCTTCGTCGTCAAGTTGTACGTCCTATGCGTCGTCCATTAGTGGTAATGTCACCTAAATCATTGTTACGTCATCCATTAGCGGTGTCTTCTTTAGAAGAGCTGGCAGCGGGTGATTTTAAAAATGTTATTGGTGAAATTGATGAATTAGATGCAAAAGCAGTTGAACGTGTAGTTTTTTGTAGTGGTAAGGTTTACTACGAATTGCTTGAACAACGACGCAAGAATGAACTTAATAATATTGCCATTATTCGTATTGAGCAGTTGTATCCGTTCCCAGAGAAAGAGCTTCAACATGCGATTAAAGATTTTCAGCATGTTAAACAATTTGTTTGGTGTCAGGAAGAGCCGCAAAACCAAGGTGCTTGGTATTGTTCTCAGCATCATTTTAGAGCAGCTATCCCTGAAGGTACTTATTTGACTTATGCCGGCCGTGATGCCTCAGCAGCCCCGGCTGTTGGTTATATGTCAGTTCATGTAAAAGAACAACAAACGCTTGTCACTCAAGCGTTAACACTGGACTAACATGAAAAGAACAACAAACGCTTGTCACTCAAGCGCGAATGTTAGATAAGATTAGATTAACTATTGAGAGCACCTGCTTCTACTAAAAAACTAGTTAGAAGCAAAGTGCAAAAGCTTGTAAGGAATAAAATAAAATGACAACCGAAATCAAAGTTCCGGTATTACCTGAATCAGTTGCTGATGCAACCGTAGCAACTTGGCATGTACAAGTTGGTGAAAAGTTTAGCCGTGATCAAGTGTTAGTAGATATTGAAACTGACAAAGTAGTATTAGAAGTGCCCGCAACAGCAGACGGCGTATTAACTGATATTAGTCAAATAGAAGGTGCTACTGTATTAGGCGACCAAGTTATTGGCACTTACTCAGAAGGTACTAGTGAAGGCGGCGAAGAATCAGCAGCTGCTCAAACTGCTTCTGCTCCAGCAGCAAGCAATAGCGGTGGCGTGAGCAAAGTAATTGATATTATTGTTCCGGTATTGCCTGAATCAGTTGCTGATGCAACCGTAGCAACTTGGCATGTAGCACAAGGCGATACGGTAACAGTTGATCAGAACCTCGTTGATATTGAAACTGACAAAGTTGTTTTAGAAGTTGTCGCTCAAGACAATGGCGTTATTGGTAAAATTATCCATGTTGAAGGTGATACGGTTTTAGGTGCACAAAAAATTGGTGAATTGAACGCTGGCGCCTCAGCTAACACTACTGCTACAGCAACACCTGATGATGCAGTAAGCGCTGATGAATTAGCTAGCCCATCTGTTCGTCGTTTAATGACAGAAAAAGGTTTATCTGCAAGTGCTGTAACTGGCTCAGGTAAAGGCGGGCGTATCTCTAAAGAAGACGTTGAAGCAGCTGTTGCAGCTAACGCTTCACAAGCAAAGGCACCTGCAGCAGTAAAAGCAGCTACGCCAGCTGTGCAAGATTTAGGTGAACGCACGCAAAAACGTGTACCAATGACACGTTTACGCAAAACTATTGCGACACGTTTATTAGAAGCGAAAAATTCAACGGCCATGTTAACAACTTTCAATGAAGTTAATATGAAGCCGATTATGGATTTACGTAAGCAATATAAAGACCTTTTTGAGAAAACGCATGATACACGTTTAGGTTTTATGTCGTTCTACGTAAAAGCCGTAACCGAAGCATTAAAACGTTTTCCAGGGGTTAATGCATCAATTGATGGTGATGACATTGTTTATCATAACTTCTTTGATATCTCTATTGCCGTATCTACACCACGTGGTTTAGTAACACCAGTATTGCGTGATTCTGACCAATTGAGTATGGCTGGTATTGAAAATGGTATTCGTGATTTAGCGATTAAAGGTCGTGATGGTAAGCTTTCGCTTGCTGATATGACGGGTGGTAACTTTACCATTACTAATGGCGGCGTATTTGGTTCATTACTTTCAACACCTATTCTAAACTTACCTCAAGCCGCTATTTTAGGCATGCATAAGATCCAAGACAGGCCTATGGCTGTTGATGGTAAAGTTGAAATACTGCCTATGATGTATTTAGCACTTTCTTATGATCATCGTTTAATTGATGGTAAAGAATCTGTTGGTTTCCTTGTGACAATTAAAGAGTTGTTAGAAGATCCAGCACGCCTACTTTTAGATGTATAGCTTTTAAATCTATATCTTTAGATTGTTACAAGGCGAAAATAATTACTAAGTAGACTATAGTATTAGCTCTTTTGGCTACCGTCACTAGAGCTTTTGTACTATAATTTGTCAACTTTTCATTGGCTATTGTTTATTTTATTTTTTAATGAATATTATTTACTAAAAATTTTCTATTAAAAGATAAAGAAGACGCTAGCTTTCATTTACAGATAAATGGATAAAACACCATGAATTTGCATGAATATCAAGCG
>TARA_R110002167_G_scaffold7308_4_pt1 | contig 41888 bp, 43 predicted proteins | sample TARA_R110002167 | Tara Oceans TARA_R110002167 (sample SAMEA4398238) | marine metagenome | biome: Polar Biome; feature: [MES] marine water layer (ENVO:01000295) within the mesopelagic zone...; material: water (ENVO:00002006), including particulate matter (ENVO:01000060) such as......
GGCGAAGGAGCCGGGCATCGACCGAAACCGGGTTTTCCCCGGGACAGGTACCAGAGGTCCCCGTCCCTCGTCGTTCCCGAGAGCCTTGCGAGCCGGCGCTCGACCCGGGTCGGGCGTGCACCCGTTTCAAGGAAACGGGACCAGCTCCCGTGTGTTGCCCTCGCTTTGTTCCAAGCAACAGGGGTGAGGCTGGCCTGATCGGTGCCGCAATACCCGGCCACCGGACAAATCCCGTCCGGCAAACCGGCCCGAGCTGCCAGACCCCGCCGTGAAAACCATGCCGGGATCCGGCCAGGCTGGACTTGTCTCGTCAAGGGTCCTGACCGCAGCGCGGCGCTTCGCGCCCTTGACGAGACAAGTCCAATTTGGCGCCCTGCTTGGCAAGGGTTTCAGGGAGGGATGTGCCCGGCGCGGGAGGGGCGTGATGGAAATGTAATTGATCTTATGGATGCTTAGTTTGAGGAAATGGGTGCCTGTCACCATTTATTCCCTACCCCGCAATATCAGCCTGCCTTTCGGCAATCTTTCGGAGCTTCGCACGACTCCCATACAGCTCAGCAGTGCCGTAAGCGTCGTCGTACTCGAATCGATAGAGGGAAAAACCAACCACTACGACGGCATGCCCTCCTCCAATACTGTGCCCCTGCCAAAGCACCAAGTAGGCGCGGCTGAACAACAGCCTGAGCGCCGCGTGCATATCACTCTTATTGGCTACGCCCCGAATGGAAAGATACGACTTTCCGCGCCCTTCCTCATGAACCGTGCCGACCTCAATCTCACTCATGGCGCGTTATTCCTGCCGCTTCGTCAACTGACTTACGTGACCGACTCGATCCATCAATGATGTCATTCAACGCTTCGTCTCGGGTCATTCCTTCGTTCGTGCGCCTTTGGACTAGATCATCGAAGGTTACGCGCCTCCAGCGATGCTGCAGATTCAGGATCCAATGAACCTGTCGTCGGGCCCATGAACGTATTTCGTTCCGCTGGCCAAAAGCCCAACGAGCCTGGTCCTCCAGCGAACCGTCCATCGCTCTCGCTCTTCCCGGCACTTCTCCGATAAGGCGATGATAGTTGCGCCGAACTCCTATTGCTACCCGAACCTGCTCATCCCAATAGCGGGCAGCGCCACGAAGAACTGTCCGGCTCCCTTTGGTGCCGGCAATGGCATCAACAAGTCGACCGGCAGTCTGCCCAGCTTCAATGCCCGCTTGGCCCATAGCCGTATTAGAGGTCGGTTGCGTAACAGTGATGTCCGGATGCAACCCTAACGGCTCGGCTAGAGTCGTAGCCGCACTCTCAATGAATCCAACCGCTGCGTCTTGCCAAGTGCCACTGTCCGTCTGCTGGCACCCCAAGAGTGAGCACCCGGACGTTCCACCGCTACCATCCCCAAACATCCCCGTCGGATCCGTCGCATTCAGCGGATTATTACCGACATAGGCATACAGATTCCACTGATCCGCATAGCCCACCGGGTCGACCTGCAAAAACCGTCCCAGATCGGCGTCGTAATACCGCGCCCTGTAATAATACAGGCCGGTTTCCGGGTCGAAGCGGCGGCCGGTATAGCGGAAGGGGTTTTCGCCCGCATTGCCGACCAGCTCGACGCCGAACGGGGTGTAGAAGAATTGCTGCGCCAGCGTGCCGTCCTGATTGGCCAGCGCGAGGACATTGCCCTGGCGGTCGGCGAAGTAATAGCGCGTCGCCACGCCAGCGCCGCCGGGCGCACAGGCCGCCGCGCCGCCGCCCGCGCCGCACTCGATCATCGCGATGCGCTGATCAACGCCCGGCCCGGGAATATAGCGCCGCAGCAGCGTGCCCGAAGCGCCGTATTCGGCGATCTCCATCGCGCCGGCGTGCAGGAAATCGGTGACGACGCCGGCAACATCCTTGCGCACCCGCCTGGCCGCCGGCCCGTAGGAATAATCCGCATCCGGCCCATAAGCCCGCAAGAGCTGGTTTTCCGCCGAATAGATGAAATCATCCCCGCGCGCCGCGCACGCCACCGGACCGGAAATACACACCAGATTGCCATTGAGATCGTAATTCATCACCGCGCCGGTGACGCTGGCATATTGATCGAGCCGGTTGGCGGTGTAGCTGGCGTCGGAATAGCCGACGCCGCTGCTGGCCGGGCTCCAGCGCCAGGCCGCGTTGGAAATGGTCTGACCGGTGAGGTAGGCGGAGCGGCGTGCGGATCGGGCCATCGCGGGGCCAGAGCCATCCCTGAAAACCATGCCGGGATCCGGCCAAGCTGGACTTGTCTCGTCAAGGGACCTACCCGCTGTCCCAGCCGGTCTGACGGGTAGGTCCCGGATCTACGCCCCGCATGCGCGGGGCATCCGTCCGGGACGACAAGTATGTCGGTGTTTGGAAAGTTGGGCGCAGCCGCCGCCGCTCACCGCCCGACCATCTTCAGCAACGCGTCCCGGTCCAGCCAGACCAGCACCAGCGACAGTGCGAAGAAGGGCACTGCCATCATGAACAGCATCGGGCTGAACGCATAGCCACCGCCGGGGGCGAAGGCGACCGGGGCGTTGATCCCGAGCCAGGGCGAGAGGTGGAAGACGAGGGCGCCGCCTGTGACCCCGGCGGAGATCAGGGCACCGAGGCCGCGCAGGCGGCCGGTGAAGGTGGCGAGCAGGATGAGGGCGGCGGCGATGATTTCGCTGACGCCGACGGCGAGGCGGATCACCGGCTCGAATAATTCAATGCCGGATGTCGCGGCGATATAAGCGAAGACCGGGTTGGCGACGCCGAATTTCTGCACGCCCATGAAGAGCAGGAAGGCCGCGACAAGCACACCAAGAAAAGCGGGTCGATATTTCATGTCATTCGCTCCAGACAGTGCGGAAGAGTCGGGTCTTTTGTCCCGGGAGTGGTTCGAGAAAACTTGCTTCACAGCAGCATGTTGCTAGACAGTCCATGATGCCAGTCACATTCACTCACCATAACAGTGATATAATCGTGATCGCCGTTGCTACTTGATTGAGTCTGTATCCTTGCCCCTGTTCGATGCCCTCGCCCGTGACCGGAAGCTCCGGCTTCCCCCCTTCGGGGCCTATCTGGCATTGGTCGCCTGCTGGTTCTTCAGCTTCGGACTGCAGACCACCCTGTTTCCCGGCGTCATCACCTTCACCCTCGGCGAGAGCCCGGAAAGGCTGGGCATCGCCCAGGCGGCCCTGACGGCGCCGATGATGTTGCTTCTGCCGCTGGCCGGCGTGCTGGCCGAACGCCGCGACCGGCGCGGCATCCTGTTCTATTTCTACATTTTCGCCGGATTGAGCGCGCTGGCCCTGGCCGGCCTGCTCTTCACCAACCGGCTCTCCTATTGGGCGATGGTTGGGTTTGCGCTGCTGATCGGTGTCGCCGGTGGCTTCGTCATGCCGGCCCGCGACAGCGCCATCAATCCGGTCGTGCGCATCACCGGCCAGACCCGCCATGGCCGGGTTGATTTGCAGCGCGCGGTCGTCTTGACCTCAACGGTGCAATTCGCCTCGCAGATCGCCGGCATGGGGGTTGGTTATTTCGCGGCCTGGAGCGGGCCGGCAGCCCTGTTCGCGCTGCAGGGTGTCGGCCTGGTCATCGGCGGAGTCGTCGCCGCCTTCATTCCGCGTCTGGCGTCCAATCGCGGCCGCTCCACTGCCCATCCGATGGCCGATCTGGTCGATGGCTGGCGTGCCGTGGTGCACTCGCCGGTCCTGATGCCGATGACGGCGATCATGGTGGCGATCGGCTTTCTCGTCGTCGGCGGCGGTTTCCTGGTGCTGATCCCGCTGCTGATCCGCGAGACCTATGGCGGCGGTTTCCAGGAGATTGCCAGCCTGATGGTCTGCTTCTGGCTCGGCGCCCTGGCGGCCAATATCGCCCTGGTCAAATTCCGCCAGATCGAACGGCCCGGCCGCGCCGTTGTGCTGGCGCAATGCGTTACCGTGCTGGCGCTCGGCGCCTTTGCCCTGCCCATGCCGCTGTGGACGCTGTATCTGCTGGTCTTTTTCTGGGGCCTTGGCGCCGGTGTCGCCATCTCGCTGAGCCGTTCGGTCGTGCAGGAACAGGCGCCGCCGGCCAAGCTGGCGCGGGTGATGTCGGTCTATCAGCTCGGCCTGTTCGGCGGCATGCCGGCCGGCGCTGTCATCATGGGTTTTGTCGTCGGCGCGACGGGTCCACACTTTGCCGCGCTGATCCCGATGGGCGGTCTGGCGCTGGTCTTGCTGGTCATCAGCCTCACAACCCCGATATTATCGGTCAGACGCGCTGGCCATGCCATCGCGGCCATGACTGGCGAGGAAATCGACAATGCCCCGGCTGAATGAAACAGAGATTGCGCGCCTGCGGGACGCGCTCGACGCCACCACCGAGGCGATTGCCTTTGCCGAAGGCACCGAACCCGCCTTCTCCCACCCGCTCAATACCGAAAAGCGCGCCGGGACCTATCATTGCGCCGTCTGCGGCGAAGCGGCCTTCGCCTCGGACCATAAATACGAGTCCGGCTCCGGCTGGCCATCCTTCTGGCAACCGGCCGCACCGGATGCGATCGAGACCAAGACGGACTACAAGCTGCGCTATCCGCGCACCGAGATTCACTGCGCCAATTGCGGCGCCCATATGGGCCATGTATTTTCCGACGGTCCACCACCGACCGGCCAGCGCTATTGTACCAATGGCGGCGTGCTGGATTTCAAAGCGGATGCGTAGCAGAACCAGTGGCCAACGCTAAACCAACGGGTAATCAGGGGGGAATAATGACATCACTTACAGCAAGCCAACGGGTGATTCGGATCGGTGCGGGGCTCGTCGCCCTGCTCGCCGCAGCCTGCAGCCCGGAGACCACCATGACCGCTGACAATACAGCTGCGACAACGACCTCCGCCCTGATCGACCGCGCCCGCGGGATCGAGGCGCCGATGGCCGAGCAACGTCCTGTCGAGATTGAACAACTCGGCTTCACTCGGATCGATGAATACCAGTGGATCAAGGATGAGAACTGGCAGCAGGTAATGCGCGAGCCCGAAGTGCTCGACGCCGATATCCGCGCCCTGCTCGATGCCGAAAACGCTTATATAGACACTGTGATGGAGCCCACAGCGGGTCTGCAGGAACGGATTTTCCAGGAGATCCGCGGCCGCATCAAGGAAGACGACAGCTCGGTGCCCGAGCGTGACGGCGATTTTGAGTATTTCAGCCGCTACCGCGAAGGCGGCCAATACCCGATCTATTCGCGCCGCCCGGTCGATCCGGTCACCGGGGAAGCCAATGGCGACGAAGAAATCCTGATTGATGGCGATGCCGAAGCGGCCGATTTCGACTATCTCGATTTCGGCGAAGTCGAGCACAGCCCCGACCATCGCTATCTCGCCTATGCCGTTGATATCCGCGGTTCGGAATATTACGAGGTCCGCATCAAGGACATCGCCACAGGCGCGATCATCTCAACCCTGACTGACGAATCCACCGGTGATTTCGTCTGGGCCAATGATAGCGAAACCCTCTACTGGATCTGGCGCGATGATAATGGCCGCTCGGTGCGCGTCTATCGCCAGCCGCGGACAGGCGGCGCCAGCGAACTCGTCTATGAAGAGCCCGATGCCGGTTTCTTCCTGTCGATCGGCCTGTCGGACGGCGAGAATTACGTTGTTATCAATGCCGGCGGTCACACCTCCAACGAGATCCGCCTGATCGACGCCAATGACCCGGCAGCCGAGCCGATGCTGATCGCGCCGCGCGAGGAGAATGTCGAATATTATCTGACAGAAGCGCCCGATCGCTTCTATTTCCGCACCAATCTCGACGGTGCCGTCGACTTCAAGATCATGTCGGCACCGCTTGATAATCCGGGCCGTGAGAACTGGGTCGATGCCATCCCAAGCCGCCCCGGCGTGCTGGTGCTCGATCTGATTGGTTTCCGCGACTGGCAAGTGCGTATGGAGCGCGAGAACGCACTGCCGCGCATTGTCGTGCGCGAATATGCAACGGGAGCCGAACACCAGATCGATTTCGCCGAGGAAGCCTATTCGCTCGGCGTCTCGGCCGGCTATGAATATGCGGTCGATCTGATCCGCTTCTCCTATGAGAGCCCGTCGACGCCGGAAGAGACTTACGATTACAATATGCGCACGCGGACACGTGTCCTGCGCAAGCGCCAGGAAGTGCCGTCGGGGCATGATCCGGCCGATTATGTCGTACGCCGCATCATGGCGCCGGCGTCGGACGGGGCCCAGATCCCGGTCACCATCCTCCACCATGCCGACACGCCCATCGACGGTTCTGCGCCGCTGATGCTGTACGGTTATGGCTCCTACGGCATCACTATACCGGCCGGTTTCCGCGTCACACCGCTCTCGCTGGTCGACCGCGGCATGGTCTATGCGGTCGCCCATATCCGCGGCGGCATGGCGGGCGGCTATCAGTGGTATCTCGACGGCAAGCTGGAGAATAAGGAAAACACCTTCTCCGATTTCGTTGCCGCCGGCGAGGCCCTGGCCAGCCAGGGCTATACTTCACGCGGCAATATCGTCGCCTATGGCGGCTCCGCCGGCGGCCTGCTGGTCGGCGCGGCAATCAATCTCCAGCCGGACCTGTTTGCCGGTGCCATCGCGGCCGTACCCTTTGTCGATGTCATCAATACGATGTCGGACGCCGAATTGCCGCTGACCCCGCCGGAATGGCCCGAATGGGGCAATCCGATCGAGAGCGCCGAAGACTATCAGACGATGATCGCCTACAGCCCCTATGACCAGGTTCGCGAAATGGCCTATCCGCATGTCCTCGCGACCGGCGGCCTGACCGATCCGCGCGTCACCTATTGGGAGCCGACCAAATGGGTCGCGCGCCTGCGCGACCGGCGTACCGATGACGGGCTGACCCTGCTTCGCATGAATATGGGGGCCGGCCATGGCGGCGCTTCGGGCCGGTTTGACAGCCTGCGCGAGACCGCCATGAACTGGGCCTTCGCCCTGATGACGGTCGGCCTGGCCGATGCCGAAGTCGAAGCGATTGCGGCCGAGCCCGCTGCAGCCGCGGAATAGAAAAACCCGCTGCGACCTGGGTCGCAGCGGGCCTTTTCCGGTCGAACGGGGCCATCCGTGACGCCCGGAAAATGCTTATTCGTCGAGACGGAAGACCAGCTGGGTGGTCGCACCACGGTGCATGACTGGCTGTCCCTCCTGTACCTGGGGACTATAGCGCCAGCGGGCGACCGCGTTCACCGCTGCGCTCTCGAACAAAGAGCTGGAACAATCGAGTGGGCGCACATTGGCCGTTGTGCCCTGCGGCGTGATATCGAACAGAACCGTACACTGCCCCTCCAGCATCCGCTCGGCAGCCCTAATGGGATAGCTTGGCTGTACCCGTACAATCGGCACCGGCTCGCGTGAGGTGATCACGATGCTGCCGGGGCCGCTGATCTCGGAACGGGCGATCGCGGGCATGACCGCACCGCCCACAGCATCAACGGCATCCACCGGTCCGGCATTGGCCTCCATCACCGGGGGCGGCGGCGGCGGGGCCACCGGATCGACCAGGATCATCTCATCGATAAAGGTTGGCGGTGTCTCGACCGGCTCGAACCTGATGACGATGGACGGCGCGTCGATTTCGGGCACCTGATTCACCGGGCCGATATCGATCAATTGCCGCATCAGCAGGAACAGCGCGAGCGTGATAATGGCCGCTACGGGCAAGAGAACCGGTAGTCTCAAAGTCTGGAAACTGGCTGTCATCGGACAGACCTCCCCTTGGACAGCGTGCTGCACGGCCCCGACAGACATTGTCCCTCGACCCGCTCCTGTCCCGGAGGCGGTAACCGCAAACCGGGATGAGCGGGTGCGACGCAGAGCTACAACACAGCCCCGCGCCGCCAGGAAAGCGTGAACGCGTGAGGCGGCGAAACCACGGCAGAAGCAGGGGGGATTGTGACCATTGCTGGGTCATTTCCCGCGAGCGCCAGCCAACCAGGCCCCCGATCAGGGCGGGCGCGCTGTTGGCATGGTGATTGGCTGCGGCGCTCACGCCCGCAGGATCGGCCAAGAAAAACGCCCCGGCCAAAAAGCCGGGGCGTTGTTCATCTTGTCATATCTGCCGGAAACAGATCCGGCGGCCTCTGCTAGCCAGCGTCTTCGGCTGCCTCACCCTCTGCAGCCGCAGCCGCAGCGGCAGCAGCCTGCTGGGCAATCGACTCGCCGAACTGATTGTAGAGATCAGTACAACGGGGCGGGACAGTGATGAAGATGCGGCCATTCTCGTCGATCGTGCCAAGCAGTTGAGCCGTCTCCATGAGATCAGCCACCCCGAACTCGCACTCATCGCGGCGAACCCGCTCACGGATACGGACCCGATCAGCCTCGGCGCGGATCACACTGTTGATATAGGTGATATAGCCACTGGCTGTGGCGCGCGAGTAAGGATAGCGCGTGCCTTCCTGGAAGGCTGCGAGCGCCGACTGCCGGCGATCCAGCTCCAGCCGGACATTGCCCAGCAGGGTCCAGGCGGTACCGGGACGATCGAGGCCACCACGGTTGAGGGCTTCCTCGAACGCGTTCTCGGCTTCCGAGAGCTGGCGCTCCTGGAACAATGCTTCGGCCAGTTTCAGATAGTCATTGCCGTCACCAGACAGCTGGGCCACCTGGCGAAGCACCGGAATGGCACGCTCCCATTCGCGAGCCTGACGCCACATATTGGCGAGCAGGTTCAGATTGCGCTGGCTGCGTTCGACGACGCCGGCATTCATCTCACGCTCGAGAATAATCGCGCCGCGATAAGGATATTCGAAATAGCTGTAATACTGAGCCAGCGCTTCGACCTCACGCCCTTCGGTAAACATGCCATTGATATACATGATCTTGTTGGCTTCGAACGCGTCTTCCTCGCGATCGACCTGGGCCAGAAGAGAGGCGTAGGACCGCCAATTGCTCTTCTCGGCCGGCCAGCGCTGAACCATTTCTTCGACGATCCCCATTTGCTGGGGAACCATGTCGAGTTGCTGATAATAGAACAGCATCAGGCTGTAATCACCGCGCTGACGGTCAGCCGACGGGATCATCGCCCAGAAGCGATTGGCCCAGGCAAGACCTTCACGATAGCGTTCGGCCTGGCCATAGGCCTGGGCGAGCATTCGTGCAAGCGGTGCATTGACGATTTCAGTGCCACCATCGGCGACCGCACGTTCGAGGGAGGCAATCCCCCGCGTGTAATCATCGATCGTGATATAGAGCTGGCCGATATTGATCCGGTAGCTATTGACTTCGCTGGGCAGCATCGCGCCGGTGGCGATGGCCGCCTCCCAGTCCTGGATCGCCTGGGAGACCCGATCGGTGTCGTAATAGGCACGGCCGCGCAATTGCAGCGAAACGGCCCGCTCATATGGATTGATGCTCGAAATCGCCAGGGCCCGGTTCAGGGTCGTGATCGACGCGGCATACTGCTCAGCCTCTTGTTGCGCCAGGGCTTCCTGGACGATCTCCCCGACCGCCGCCGAGAATACCCGGTCCGCAGCATTCTGCTCGGATTGTTCATCCGAACGGCGCTCGCGTCTTTGCGCATCCGCTGTCGCGAAAACACCACCGGTCAACGACACGGCCATCGCGAGCATGGCAAGCTTGCGGGTTACCCCAGTCAGATCGAAACCGCTAAAACGGATCATCGATGGCTCCTTCATACCAGTCCCGCTCCCCTGGACAGGCTTTCACAAACTGTCTGGGTGGCCCCGGTCCGGCGCTCACCCGCTCCCGCAGTCGTCAATGGATGAACGTGGTGGGCCACGCTCATCCATCGCCGTATTCCTATTCCGAAAGGCGGAATTCGAACTGTGTTTCCACGTTCACGCGCGACACTGGCACGCCATCCTGCACTTTCGGGCTGTAACGCCAGCGTTCGACTGCACGTTCTGCAGCGCGTTCGAACAATGAACTGTCGCAGGCGATGATCCGGATATTGGTCGGCGTGCCATTGGCGGTCACGTCGAACCGGACATTACACGTCCCCTCTGTTCCGCGCTCGAGCGCTCGCATCGGGTATTGTGGCTCAATCCGGACCAGTGGCTGGGCATCACGGTCAGAAACCGAAAAGCTGACACTGTCGCTATTCAGCTGCGGCGCCGCGAAATCCGGAATCGCACCCATCACCGTCGCCAGACCTTCAGTCGGCTGTTCAGCCCGCTGACGGTCGATCTGTGGAGGCGGTGGCGGTGGCTCGACCTGCTGCACGTCTTCAATCGTCGTATCCCGACGGCGAGCCGCGATGTCCTGAACCTCGTCATTGATCGAGAAGGACAGCTCGTCGGCATTGGTTTCCGGTGGCGCGCCCTCGGTAAAGATCAGGCGGGTCATCAGCAGGAAGAGTGCGACCGTCACAATGGCGGCAATCGGAACCCCGCCGATGAGGCGAATTATGCTTCCCATAATCAGTCCTCCCTAGTTTTGTAACGTCGAAATCTTGACTTCGACACCCATTTCCGTGAGCAGATCCTGCACGTCGAGAATAATGCCGATATTGGCAGTCTCGTCGCCCTGGATCATGGCCTCGCCCTTGGGATTCTCTTGCAAGAGTTGCTCGATTACCCCACGCAGCTCGGCCATCTCATAGGCACGGCGATTGACCCAGATCTCATTGGTGGACGTAACTGCCACCAGCATGGACGGGGTTTCACGCTCCTCGGTCATGGCATCAGGACGGACCACCGTAATGCCCGGCTCCTTGATGAAGACCGAGGTGACGATGAAGAAGATCAGCAGAATGAAAACAACGTCGAGCATCGGCGTCATGTTCAGTTCGACTTCTTCTCCTCCGGTACTTACGCGGCTAACACGGCGCGCCATATTGAACCTCCCCGGTCCTAACCGTTTTCTTGGTTGCGCTGGAGCGAAACCGGAATGCCATTGGCACCCATCTCGTCCCAGATCTGGACAATGATACCGTGGTCGGCTTCATCCTCGACATCGACCAGAACCGCGCTGCCCGGATCTTCCGAGCGGAAACGATTCACGGCCGACAAGACCCGGTCCACATCCGTCCGGACCTGGTTGACGAAGATATTATTATCCTCATCGACCTGAACCAGGATCGGCGGCGAAGCCGGCGTATTGCTGTCTGGCGGAGTATCCGCCGGTGGCCGCATGTCGATCCCCTCTTCCGAGAGGAAGGTCGCAGTCACGATAAAGAAGATCAGCAGGATAAAGACGATATCCAGCATCGGGGTCATGTTGACCTCGGCCTGGTCGTCCGTGTGCTTGGCCCGACGTCTCATGACTGAACTCCTTCGCCAATTTCGAGCTTGTCAGCCAGGCGCGCAACACGGCGCTTGGCGAGAATCTCGATCTGGGTCGCGAAAATCAGTCCGGACAGGGATGCCACCATCCCTGCCATGGTCGGGATCGTGGCCCGGGAAACACCGGCCGACATGGCCTGTGCGTCCGACGAACCCGAAATCGCCATGACGTCGAAAACCGAGACCATACCGGTCACTGTTCCCAACAATCCGAATAGCGGGGCAACCGCGACGAGGGTTTTCACCAACTCGACATTCTGGTCACAACGCTGCTTAACCTCCGAGATGAGCTGGTCGCGGATCGCATGGGCATACCAAGACTTTCGGTCTGACCGTGCTGACCACTCCCGCATCGCCGCACTCTCTTGTCCGCCAAAGGCGAAGTAGAAGTAGGCGAAGCGCTCGAGGATGAAGGCCCACATTACAAAGGTCGTTATCATGATAACAACCAGAACGGGGCCTCCGCGCTCGAGGAACTCCTGAAGGCCGGTAGTTACGGCCTGGAAATCCATAACGCTTCCTCCGATTAGCCTTGGCCGCGCTCTTCAGCGTGCCGTGCAACCATGCCAGCAGCCTGCTCTTCAAGCACTTGCTGCACGCCGCGAGCGAAGCTCTGCGCGAAGCTGTGAATGAACAACAGCGGAATGGCGGCAATAAGGCCGAGAACCGTGGTCATGAGCGCTTCGGAAATACCGCCGGCCATGATTTTCGGATCGCCCGTACCGAACAATGTGATCTGGGTGAAGGTCTTGATCATCCCGGTCACAGTACCCAGCAGACCCAGCAGCGGCGCAATACCGGCTGCCAGTTTCAGGAAGTTGAGGCCGAATTCGAGCTTTGGCGATTCCTGGAGAATGGCCTCGTCGAGCTTCAATTCCATCGTCTCGACATCTTTGTCCTTGGCAGCTTCATAAGCCATCATGACACGGCCGAGCGGATTGCCCTTGCCGGCTTTTGACTTGCGCTTCTGACCATTGACGGCTGCCTGCGTGCTCAACAGAGCGAACATGCGGAACAGACCGAAGGAGGCCGAGATCGCCAGGAGACCGATGATCACCAGGCCGACCATGCCGGACTGATTGATGCGCTCTTTCAGATCCGGGACGTCCTTGTAGATGTCCAGCAGGGCACCACGCGAGGGATCGACAACGCCCATGACGATCTCGTCCGGGTCGGCATTGAAGAGGGTCGACGCAGCGGCAATCAGATTGCCTGGCGGCTGGGTTGGAAGGTCGGACAGGGCCCACGCACCGGTGGTGTCGTTTTCCTTCCAGCGCGCAAAACGCTGATTGTTGTTATAGCTGGTGAAGGCAATGAAAGGTCCGACGCGAGTCACCGGAACCGGCTGGCCATTGCCAATGCCCGTCACCATGGAATCGAAAGTCACGACGCTTTGCTGGCCGATCATTTCGTCAATGGCGCGACGCCAGATGAAATCCAGCTCCGAACGGGTTGGAAGCGTGCGATTGGTCGCCAGGGTTTCAAGCGCTTCGGCACGGCCCGGGAATTGGGCAGACACCAGGGAGGCGTTGATGATGGCGGCAAATTCGCCGGCAGCCTGACGGGCCGCACCGAACAGCTCACCAAACGCACCCTGGCGCTGGCGAAGCTCGGTCGCGAGAACGTCGATTTCAAGCTGGTTGTTTTCGAACTGGGCGGTCAGCGTTGCTGCCTGCCGTTCCAGGGCGGCCATTTCGCCACGAGCCTGGCTCAACAGGGCTTGCTGCTGATTCGTGCTGCTCTGGAATTCACGCAGGCGAGCCTGGTTTTCCTGGCTGGCTTCGCGGGCATCACTGCGCACGCGATTCAGAAGTTCGCTGATTGATCCGGCCGGCTGCGTCTGTCCGACAGCTCCGGCAGTGAGCGCCACACCCATCGAAACGGCGGCGGCGAGTATCTTAAAGGTGGTCTTCATCGCTTAACTCTCCGTTCCAATCCGTTACTGCGCTACCGTCGGCCCTGGAAGAGGCGCGAGGAAGACAGACGGGGTGGTGACTTCTTGAGCGATCCGGATTGCGCGGGTCACATTGGTTTCGTAGCTGCCCGGAAGCGCAACCCAGTCACTGCCACGCACATTGCGCATGGTCATGCGGCCATCAGGGTATTTGCGGATCATGGCGACACGGCCGATCTGCAACACAGTCACATTGACCGGAATGCCGTCCTCGAGAATTTCTTCATCATAGGAGTTCAGCGAACGGCCATAGGACGCTTCGATTTCATAGGCGTTCAGGATGACGCGATAGCGCTCAGCCGGGGAGATGTCCGGGCTGTCGATCAGCTCATAAAGACGCTCGATCCGGCGAAGCCGGCCATTTTCGCCTTCAAGGCGGAATGGAAGGTCGAGATTCACGAATTGCTCCAGGTTCTGGACCATTTCGCGCATCATCGGCGCCAGGTCGCGCTGGATGTTCTCGACGCGATCGATCTGCTGTTGCAGCGACCCCATCTCAGCTTCCTGCGACCGGATAAACACCTGCTGCTGCTCAACGAACAGCCGCTGCGATTCGATCTGGTCGAGCAGGGCACGATATTCGAGTTCGATATCCGTGCGCTGGTCATCCAGCTGGTCAATTCGGGATTGCGTCTGCGCACCCTCGGTCGTTCCCTGACGTGCCGTTTGCAGCACGGGCGCGAGTTGCGCAGTGGCAACCCCCCCGACGGCGCTCGCCGCAACCGCCGCCATGAGCGACGCGCGAACCATTTTCTTCAAGTCCACCATTTCTCGCCTCACAATGGTAATCGCAGGGCGCCAATACGGCTCCCCGCCCACATTAATTCGATGCTAAACCGACAAAAGCCTGCCGGATTGGCCCCCTACCCTAAACTCAAGCGGCGCGCTGGCCGCCCTCGGATAACCCGATTAGCGTTCAATTCTGCACGGATGGTTACCGTAGCTGTCTGTTACAGCCCACCCAGAAACCGCGATGGTAATCCCACCGTCTCATCGACACATGCGCGCCTTTGAAATCCGGTTGGACGCTAACACTAGCCAAGCGTTACGATCAATACATCATTATGGCTGGAATGCGACCAATCGCGCTCCTAAAGCAGCATTTTTCCCCTGACGCGCTTAAATATTTGGTGAAGCTCGCCTGCTGAAGGCAGTAAGTCTTTAGCCTGGCACCGGAATGCGGCCCCGAGCGGGGTTTTGCCCTCACAGGCACTTCACAGCTGTGTGATACAGACATGCAGCCAGGAGGTTCGATTCTCGACCGACCTTACGGAATCGTCACGAAAACCGGACCCGGCGCCGCCTGGCCCCGGGATGATTCTCTGGATGATGGACTGAATTGAAGACGGTTGGCTGGGGCGCCAGGATTCGAACCTGGGAATGCCGATACCAAAAACCGGTGCCTTACCACTTGGCGACGCCCCAACCGGATCCGCCAGCTGCGACGGAGCGGGCTAGATACCGAGTCGGGCGGGCGGATGCAACGGCTCTATGCGGTGAGCGGCGGACGGATTTGCAGCTCGTTCCCGGGCAGGGCGATGAAACCAGCGCCCACACCACCGGTTCGGCCCGGCCCACGGCCCATTCTGTATCAGCGTGCACGCCTGTCACAACTGGGCTGGACGCTGCTGTTTCGGCGTTGCAGGGACTGACTGGCTTGGCTATAAACCCTGCCTCGGTTCGGAGTATAGCTCAGCCTGGTAGAGCACCGTCTTCGGGAGGCGGGGGTCGCAAGTTCAAATCTTGCTACTCCGACCATCTGGCCCCACCCCGCCCATGGACACCGTTTTCCATTGCCTCCGGCACCGGCCCGGGCCCCGGCCGGGATGGCTGCGCCGCCAATCCCTCATAGCTGTACCGTGCCATTGCTCTATCAAGGGTCTGGACAGGACCGCTTCTTGCACGGATTGTCCGGTCAAACCTGTACCTGCTTTGGAAGGCCCCGCGATGAAACAGTTCTGGATTACATTCTTGGGTTCGATTTTCGGCGTTGTCGTCGGGTCTGTGCTCGCACTGGTGCTCGCCGCCTTCCTGATCGCTGGCATGCTGGCATCCGCTGTTGCGGGCTCCCGGACCGAAACCACCCTGCCCGGCCAGGGTGCGGTGCTGGAGATCGACTTGCGGGAGGCGCGCCTTGATTCGCCCTCGCGCTCTCCTTTCGCCTTTGCCGAACCGCTCTCCGTGGTCGACATCGTCCAGACGCTGGAGCATGCGGAAACCGATGCCGGAGTGGCTGGAGTCTTTATCCGCGCCAATGAATTTGGCCTGTCTCCCGGCATGGCCGAAGAAATCCGCCATGCCATCGCCGATTTCCGCGACGCCGGCAAATTCGTCATCACCCATGCACAGGGTTTCGAAGGCACGTCTGTGACCGCCTATTTCGCCGTGTCGGGTTCTGATGAAATCTGGCTGCAGGACACCGCCAATTTCACCCCGGCGGGCCTGGCCTCGGAAGTCCTCTTCCTCGGCGGCCTGTTTGAACAGTTCAACGCCGAGGTCCAGTTCGAGCAATTCTTCGAATTCAAGAATGCCGCAAATGTCTATACCGAGACCGGCTTCACCGACGCCCATCGCGAGGCCACTCTCTCCTATATGAATTCCATCTTCGATACAGCGATCACCGAAATTTCCAGTGATCGCAGCATTAGCGCTGACGCCCTGCGCGGCGTGTTCGAGACCGCACCGCATTCCGCCGAGGATGCGGTCGAGCGTGGTCTGGTCGATCGCCTGGGCCATGTTGTCGACGCCCGCGAATCAGCGCTCGCCCGCGCCGGATCCGGCAGCCAGATCCTGGCGATCGAGGCCTATCATTCGATGCTCAACCCCTGGAGCAATAATCCGGCGATCGCCCTGATCGAAGGCCAGGGTGCCATCGTCACCGGCAACGCCGCCCAGAGCCCGTTTGCCAGTGGCGGCGGAATTGGCAGCGACAGCATGTCGGACGCGATTCTCGAAGCCGCCAATGATGCGAATATTCGCGCCATTCTCGTCCGGGTGGATTCGCCCGGCGGGTCGGCCATTGCTTCGGACCAGGTGTGGAATGCCATCGAACGGGCCCAGGAGGCCGGCAAGCCGGTGATTATCTCCATGGCCTCGATGGCGGCATCGGGTGGCTATTATCTCGCCGCGCCGGCCGACTATATTCTCGCTCACGCCACCACGCTGACCGGCTCTATCGGTGTGCTGGGCGGCAAGGTCGCGCTTGAGGGCACATTCGAGATGGTCGGCCTGCAATCGGAGTCGGTCTATGTCGGCGGGGAATACGCCACGGCGTTCTCCGGCCAGCAGGCCTGGACCGAAACCCAGCGTGACGCCTATCGCGCCCAGATGGCCGAGACCTATGAGGACTTCACCCAGCGCGTCGCCGATGGCCGCGACCTGCCGCTCGAACGCGTGCTCGAGATCGCCCGCGGCCGGGTGTGGACCGGTGCCCAGGCCCTCGATCTCGGCCTGGTCGACGAGATTGGCGGCTTCCGCAATGCCGTCGACGCGGCGCGCGAACTGGCCGGCATCGCACCGGAATCCGATGTCCGCCTCGTCCGATTCCCGCGGGAACAGACACCGCTCGAGGCCTTTTCAGCCCTGTTCGGCATGTCGGCTGAAACGGCGGAGACAGCAGCGCGGGTCAATGCGCTGCTCGAACTGCCCGAAGTACGCTCCGCCCTTGAGGCGCGCGCCCGGCTCGGCTCCGGCCAGGCGCAATTGCGCACGACGGCACAGCAGCCGAACTGACCCGAGGGTTGGATTGAAGACTGATCAGGGGCCTGCAGCACACGCTGCGGGCCCTTTTTCCTGCCGGACTCAGACCGACAGCATCCCGATAATCAACAGGATCAGCATGCCGAAGGAGAGAATGATGCCATAGGAAATATCCATGAATATCGTCCGCAAAAGGGACGAGAAACGGCCATGCCGGTAGACGACGCGATGCAGCCGGTAGAGGTAATAATTCGACCAGACGACAAAGCCCGCCCCGGCCGGTGCCGGTCCGATCACCGAACCCAGTGCCAGCACCAGGATAAAGCCGAAGAAAAGCACGGAATGGAAGTGGAGCGAGACGACCAGATGGTCGTAGAAGAAATAGCCGCGCTTGTAGAAATGGGTGATCGCCAGCAAGAGGGCATAGATCGGCAACAGGCCAAACATCAGCCTTGGCGCCCACACCTGCATCGACGACACCACTGATGCGCCGCCATCATCGATAATGCGGTCGGCCTGGTCGGCCAGACGCTCGCGGGCCTCGACCGGCAATTCGTCAAGGCCGCTAATCTGCACCTCATCCGTCTGGGATGAACCGGCGGCACCGGGTGCACCGGCGCCATTTCCAGCCCCGTCATCGTCGGCATTGGCGACAGGCGCCGGCAACAGGGCTTCCCGGATCGCGCGTTTCAACTCATCGGCCCCGACGGATTCTCGCGCGGCCCGCTCCTCGGGAGTCTCATTCGGGTCGGCGGGCGGGGCCAGCGCCTCCGATCCACGCGCGATCTGCTCCGTGATCGCGGCGCGTTGCGCCTCCGATATACCCTGCTGCTCGAGCTGATCATTGAGCTCGTCCAGCGGAATTTCACCGACCGCCGTATCCATGGCCTCCCGGGCACCGATGGACAGGACCTGGGCATCGGGATTGCTCTCAAAACTGTTGAAGGCAAAAACGATCAGGAAAAAGAGGACACTCGCTGTCAGATACAGCCTGAAGGGCATCACATAGCGGGCGCGGGCGCCGGAGAGATATCGCCGGGTCAGCTTGCCGGGCTGAAACATCAGCGGCGGCAGTGTGCGCCACAAACGCCCCTCGAGCCCGAACAGCCCGTCGAGGACATCGAGCAATAAATCCCAGATCGGCCGGTGATAGGTTTCCGCGGTCTGTCCGCAACTATGGCACACCGGACCAATCAGCTTGGTGCCGCAATTGCTGCACAGGCCGGCGGCATAGGCCGGCTCGAATGCCGAGGGTCGGACGCGCTTCTTGCGCCGTGATGCGTGAATCGCATCACCCAGCTCACCGCCCGCTGAATCGGCAATAATCGCGTCTGAAATACTGTCGCCGCCTGACATGAGAGCCCCCCAACCTTGCTCGAATTCAGCTCAAGCTAGGTCGGGAGGCCCTCATCTGACAAGCGCGCGATTATTCGGTCGCAGTTTCGGAGCGATCGATATCGGCAAAACACAGGTAACGCGTACGGTGGATATCGGTCAGATTGTCGACCCATCCGGTAACGCGTGGATTCACCAGGTTCTTGTTGACGTAATAGACCAGCGGGATGATCGGCATGTCATCGATCAGCATTTGCTCGGCCTGTGCCAGCAAGCCGGCCCGAACGCCCAGATCCTGCTCCCGATTGGCCTGCTCCACGAGTGCGTCATACTCCGGATTATTATAGCGGGAGTAATTCATCGGCACCGAACGGAACTCGCCGAGGAAGAGGAAATTATACGGGTCGTTATAGTCGGCGATCCAGCCACCATCCGCGATCTCGAAGTCAGAGGCGCGCAGATTGTCGTAGTGAATCTGGGTGTCATTGACGATCAATTCCGGCTGGACCCACTCGGCAATCGCCGACCAGTCATTCTGGACGACCGGCGCGACGCGCGGATTATCCGCAGTCGCCCGGTAGGTGTATTCAAAGCGGAATGGATTATCCGGGCCATAGCCGGCCTCGGTCAGCAGTTCGCGGGCCGTGACGCGCCGCTGTTCCACCGGGATATCGGCCCAGCTGGCTTCCACACCGCTGACATAATTGTCGATGCCCGGAGGGACCAGCGAATAGGCCGGCAATTGTCCGGCGCGCAGGATTTCATTGGCGATGAACTCCCGGTCGATCGCCATGCCCAGCGCATTGCGCACGGACGGATCAGAGAATTGCTCCAACGTCGTGTTGATGGAAAAATACACTGTGCCCATATAGGGATGGACGCGCACATAGTCGGGGATTTCCCGGCGCAGGAATTCCATCTGCTGACCCGGGAACTCCATATTCAGGTCGAGTTCGCCATTACGCACCCGCCGCCCGGCCGCACTATTGTCGACCGTCGGGTAGTAATAAACCTCGTCAATGCACGAATTGGCATCATCGAAGAAATAGGAATTGCGGCTGAGATGGACGAAGTTATTCGTGCGCCAGTCGATCAGCTTGTAGGGGCCGTTGACCTCGATATTCTCGGGGCGGACCCACTCATCACCGAATTGCTCGACGATGTGCTGGGGCAAGGGGAAGGTCGTGTAGTGGGTCAACAGGCCCGGCAGATAGGGCGCCGGGTTTTCCAGATGGATTTCCAGCGTCCGGTCATCAACCGCTATGACGCCAATCGCCTCCGGTGGAGCCTCACCGCGGCTGACCGCCGCCATACCGACGACTGGATAGAGCAGGGAAACATATTGCGCACCGGTTTCCGGGTTGGCGATCCGGCGCCAGGCATAGACGAAATCGCCCGCCGTTACCGGCTCGCCATCGGACCAGTATGATTCACGCAGGTGGAAGGTCCAGGTCAGGCTGTCGTCGCTGACTTCCCAGCTCTCGGCCATGCCCGGGACCGGGTGCGCATCGGGGTCTTCGGTGAAAAGGCCGACGAACATGTCGCCGATGATATTGTTTTCCCAGGTGCCGCTGGCCTTGTGCGGATCGAGCGACAGGGGCTCGGCATTATTGCCGCGGTGGATGACCACCTCATCGGATGGCGGAGGCCCTTCGCCGCCACAACCGGCCAGAGCCAGAGCTGATGCGGATGCGAGCATGGCGAACAGTAATTTAGTGCGGGTCACGATTTCGGTCTCCCCTCCCAAGGTATCCAAGCGATTCGCTGATGGTCTATCTAGCGCAACATCATCTGCCGGTCGACACTTGCCGACGCGTCGCGCATAGTCATCTCCATCCTTTAGATAAGCGTGTGAACATGAACACTCGATTACTGCTTCTCGCAGCCGCCATTTCCCTGCCATCACCGGCGCTGGCGCAAACGCCGGGCGCGCCGCTCGATGACCTCTTCGCCTGTGAATCGATCGCCGAAAATGCCGCGCGCCTGACCTGCCTTGATGCCGCGGTCGCGGCCCTGCGCAGCGAAGCGGCTGCCGGCAGTATTATTGCGGTCAATCGCGATGATGTCGAAGCGGCCGAAGAGGCCACCTATGGCCTGCGGATTCCCGGTTTCAGCCTGCCTTCCATGCCGCGATTGGGCATGCCGCGTGGCAGTGCCAGCGATCTTGCCGCCGCCGGTGCGACCGATCCCGCCTCGGGCAATCGCGCCGTGTCACGCGATGAGACCGGTCAGATTGACCGGATCGACAATCTGGCGATTGCCAGCATCAGCTTCAATCGTTCGCGGCGCGCCGTCGTCACGCTGGCCAATGGCCAGGTCTGGCAACAGCTGGATTCCGACTCGACCCATATCGCGCGCAGTATTGATGCGAGCGAGGGCGCCAGCATTCGCAGCGCCGCGCTTGATTCCTACATGATGCGCCTCGGCGAGAACGGCCGTTGGTTCCGGGCCCGGCGCACGCAATAACCCACCAGGAGTTGGTTTACATGATGACCTCACGTCTTGCCCTGATCGCCGCGCTGAGCGGCATCGCCGTACTGACGCCCGCCACCGCGCTGGCGGACGATCCGGTTGCCGAGATTCTGGCCTGCCGCGCGATTGAGCCGATCGAGGCCCGCCTCGCCTGTTTCGACAGCGCCGCCGCGACCCTTGCCTCGGCCCATTCGAGTGGCGATATCGTCACCGTGATGCGCGAGGATGTCGAAGCCGTCGAGCGTGACAGTTTCGGTTTCTCCATGCCGAGCCTGCCGCGCTTCCGCGTGCCATTGCTGGCCGGGCGCGCCGAGGCCAATGTGCGCGATGCCAATACACTGGTTGCCGCTGTCGATGCCGCCAGCTCCAGCGGTGAGACCGCTGCAGCGTCTGCCGCGACGCCGAGCCCGGCGCCCGCAGCCACGAGCGATACGGCGACGGCGGCCGCAACCGATGTCCAGATCCTGGACCGCGGTGCCGACGGCAATGTCGACCGGGTCATGATGACCATCGCCCGCACGCGGACCGTTGGCTATAATACGACGATCTTCTACATGGAAAACGGCCAGGTCTGGCGCCAGAAAGATGATCTCACCGTTCGCCTGCCGCGCAATACCGAGGGTTTGACCGCAGAAATCCGCCGCGGCGCGATGAGCAGTTTCCTGCTGCGGGTCAATGGCCGCGGCCGTGCGATTGCGGTGGAGCGTCAGCGCTAGCGCCGGCACGGCCCGCTTTCATCCCCGGGACCAGACGACAGACAAAAGGGCCACCCGGATCGGGCGGCCCTTTTTTCATGTCCGGTAGTGCCCGAGCGCCTCGGGCTGACCGCATTGGTACAGCTGCGCCCCGGCGATCACCGATCCTTGGGATCGATGGCGTCGCGCAAACCATCGCCGATGAAATTGAGACAGAACAGGGTCACCATCATCGTCACCGCCGGCACAATCAGGGTCCAGGGGGCCACTTCCATGTCCTGCGCACCGGCCGAGATCAGCCGGCCGAGCGAGGTCAGTGGCTCCTGCACACCGAGACCGAGAAAGCTCAGAAAGCTCTCGGCCAGGATGACGACCGGAATCATCAGCGTCACATAGACGACGACCGGACCGAGCACATTGGGGATGATGTGGCGCTGGATGATCATCCAGCGCGAGACACCGGCGGCCTCGGCCGCTTCAACAAATTCCATTCGCTTCAGCGCGATCGTCTGACCGCGCACGATGCGCGCCATGGTCAGCCATTCAACGGCGCCGATCGCCACGAAGATCAGGATGATATTGCGCCCGAAAACCACCATCAGAATGATGACGAAGAAGATGAAGGGCAGGGAATACAGGATGTCCACAAAGCGCATCATCGCCTGATCGACACGGCCGCCGATGAAGCCGGCCGTCGCGCCCCAGGTCACGCCGATCACCAGCGAGACGATGGTGGCGACAATGCCGACCATCAGCGAAACGCCAAGCCCGACCAGGGTTCGCGCGACCATGTCACGCCCCTGGGCGTCGGTGCCGAAAAGATGCCAGTTCTCAAACGTCGGCGGCACCCAGACTTCTTCGCGATAAATCGTGTCGTAATCATGCACCCAGACGCCGAACTGGCCGAGAACGGCCAGCACGATCAGCGTGCCAAGAACAATAAGGCTGACGACAGCGGCCTTGTTCCGCATCAGGCGGGCGCGCGCGTCTTCCCACAGCGAGCGGCCGCGGACTGCGGCCGTTTCGATCAGTTCAGCCTTTTCGCCGGGTGTTGCAAGCGTGCTCATTATTCGTACTTCACCTTCGGATTGAGGACCCCATACAGCAGGTCCGCGACCAGATTGAGGACGATGATGAGGCTGGCGTAAATGATCACGACACCCATCACCAATGTGTAGTCACGCTGCAGGGCCGCATCGATGAAATGCTTGCCGATTCCGGGCAGCTGGAACACGACCTCGATCACCAGCGAGCCGGAAATCAGCGCCGCCGACGCCGGCCCGAGATAGCTCACCAGCGGCAGGATGGCCGACCGCAGGGCATGGCGGACAATGACCGCGGAGGGCGAGAGCCCCTTGGCGCGGGCTGTCCGGATGTAATTGGACCGCAGGACCTCAATCATGCTCGCGCGCATCAGCCGGGCTATGATCGCGATCTGCGGCAGGGCCAGCGTCACGACCGGCAGGATCAACCGGTCGGGTGTCATGCCGAGACGCGGATCAAGTCCGCCCGTGGGCAGCCAGCCGAGATACAGACCAAAGAAGAGCGCCAGGATCGGGCCCATCACGAAAGGCGGGATGCTGATACCGACCATGGCAAAGGTCATGATCGCGAAATCGCCGCCGGTATTCTGGCGCAGCGCCGCAACCGAACCCAGGAATGAGCCGGAAATCACCGCCAGGATCATCGAACAAATGCCGATTGTGGCACTGACCGGGAAGCCTTCTGCGACGATTTCGGCAACGTCCTTGTCACGGACTTTCAGCGATGGGCCCAGATCGCCATGGAATAAATTGACCATGTAATCCAGGTATTGCTTCCAGACCGGCTGGTCCATGCCATAACGGGCCATGAGGATTTGCCGCGTCTCATCCGGCATCGGGCGTTCCAGATCGAACGGCCCGCCGGGCGCGGCGTGCATCATGAAAAACGCGACCGCGATGATCACGAGAATCGTAGGGATGGCGATTAGAACTCGCCTAGAAATAAAACCAAACATGCTGAATAGAGCTCAATCCGAGTGTTGCTGCAGTTTCAGGCTGGCAGCCGCGATGTCAATGAAGCCTATGTCGCTGCATCGCAGCATCCTCGACGGACAAGGGCGGAACAGCTGCAGTTCGGGATGCCTGCGGCTCGGTCACCATCAATGCACCAGCGAGCTGGGCAGCCGCAAGTAGCAACAGCATCCATCCGATGCGCACAAGGCGCTTGCCTAGAAACCGGGCGACGTCCAAATTCCCTACCTCGAAATCAAACCAATCCTCGGTCACGCAATTTCCGCGCCGTCCGTGAACGAGCGTGATTTGCGTGTGTTCGCGACGGCACTAGAATGCGTAGCATGAGAACCGGAAGGGCCATAGCTATGCACCGCGCGCTTTGGTGGAGGGATTTCCAGTTCGAGGGAGGCGTGGTCACGGTCAAGAAGACCGGTGCGCGCCTGCGTCTCGGACCGGGATTGATCGGCGAAGTCCTGTCCTGGCTTCCCTTCTATCTTGTCGTCGAAGGCTGGCGCTTGCGCCGACCGTCCCGTTCTGGGCCGAAAATCTGGTTCGCCCCCGACCGGCCGCGGCCCTGGTATCTGATCTGGTCTGTGCTCCACTTCGCCGGTGCGCGAATCGCGAAAACCGCGGGCGAGGCCGACGCCGTTTTCTGCTTCGATGATTCCACCACCTGTTCTGCCCTGGAATGGCCCTCCGGCGCGCGGGCCATCAATCGCCACTGCCAGAGCATCGCCAAGAGCCATGTCGGCACCGTGTTCGAGCGGTGCTTTGGCTACCCGCTGAATGTGGATCCGGCCCGTTTCACCGGCCAGCTGGTCCGCAAGTCGGAAGCCAATGGCGCCCATGACGGCCGCATCGTCGAGGCGCCCTGCGTCGCCGAGCCCGGCTTCGTCTATCAAAAAGTGATCGACAATTCGATCGATGGCGGGCTGGTCGAAGACCTGCGCTGTCCCACGATCGGCGGTCAGATTCCGCTCGTCATCCTCAAGCGCCGGCCGATCGGCAAGCGGTTCGCGAATTCGAATGCAAGCGTCGAAGTCGTCGAGAGCCAGGCCGTGCTGAGCGCGGCGGAACTGGGCAGCCTGGCCGATTTCGCCCGCGCCATGCAGCTTGACTGGGGCGGGCTGGATGTGTTGCGCGACAAGGCTGATGGCCGGCTCTACGTGGTCGACGTCAACAAGACCGATATGGGACCGCCGATTGCCATGGCGATGGATGACAAGATACGGGTCACCAAACGGCTGGCGGCTGCCTTCCTGGACTTTCTGCGCCCGGTGCCCGCCATGGACCCACGAAGACGCTCATGACTCAAATTCCCTTCCAGCAAAAACTCGATGTCGAGTACGGCGTCTGTGAGACACTCTCGCCCATGATCCGGCGCGTCACAGCGCCCAATCCAGGCCCTTTCACCTATACCGGGACCGGCGTCTATATCATCGGGCATGGCGAGGTCGCGGTGATCGATCCGGGTCCGTTCGACCCCGTGCATGAGGCAGCCCTCGACGCGGCGCTGGCCGGCGAGCGTGTCAGCCATGTCCTTGTCACCCATCATCATCTCGACCACTCCCCGCTCGCACATCCGCTGGCGGCGAAGCATGGCGCCAAAGTCTATGGCTTCGGCGCCCAGAACACCCTCCCGGCTGGCGGCGAAGTGCGTCTTGAAGCCGGCGACGATGTTGGTTTTGCGCCCGATATCGAGATTTCCGACGGTCAGGAATTCAACGGGCCGGGCTGGACGGTCGAAGCCCTGCACACGCCCGGCCACACCTCCAATCATGTCTGCTATGCGCTGAAGGAAGAAAACGTCCTGTTCAGCGGCGACCATATCATGGCCTGGTCGACCAGCGTGATCAGCCCGCCCGACGGCCATATGGGCGATTATCTCAGAGAGCTCGCGCGCGTGCGCGACCGCGGCTTCACGCGGCTCTGGCCGACCCACGGACCAGCGGTTGAAAGCCCGGACACATTCGTTCAGGCCTATATCGATCACCGGTTGAAGCGTGAGCAGCAGATTGTCGACACCCTCGCCTCAGGCCCGCAATCTGTCCCGCAAATCGTCGCCATCATCTACACACATGTCGACAAGCGCCTGCATCCCGCGGCGGCGCATTCGATTCTCGCCCATATGATCCACCTGATCGAAACCGGGCATATCGAATGCGAGGGCGAGCCCAGCCTGACGAGCCTCTTCCAGCTGCGCGATCAGGGTTGAGCCGCCTCCAGCGACTCGAGAAAGCCCTGCACCCGATCCGCATTGCGGCCCAGATCATGGACCGGCTGACGCGCCATTGAGCGAATATCGACCAAGCTGCCGCCCGCCGGACCGGGTCTCACCCGGACCACGATATCGTCCCGAAAGCCGAACCAGAAACTCTCGGCCCCCGCCTCCAGCATTCCGGCTTCGGCCGAGGCGGTGCTGACGCGCCAGCCCTGCTCGCGCGCGAGCTCGAGGGCGCGGGCAAAGGCGCTGTCTGCCGCTTCATCCAGATGCAGCGTCCCGATCGCGGGATAGCGCGCTGCCTGCAGCGCGGGCAGGCTCTGCCCGTCCGCCGCGGCCTTGCCCGCATAGGTGAGACTGGCATCGAGATCCGAGCGCCGCGCTGTAAAGGCGGCGGAGAAATGCGGCGGGTCGCTGAAATCGGTCGTCACGTCGAGGACTGCCGGGGCCGCGGCTTTACGCGCCTCGACCTGCAGGCTCAGAGCCAGCCCCGCCAGAGTGATCAGCGACAGGGCGACCGCGCTGACCCAATTGCCATAGCCCTGCCGGGCCAGCACGCGATAGAGGGTGAGCGCGCCCAGCGTCAGCAGCCCGGTCACCAGGCCGGCCAGCAGGAGTCGCAGGCCCCAGACCTCGGTCATTGCGCTCAAGCCGGTCTGCCAGCCCCAGAATTCCCACTTGGTCCCGAATGCCGCCAGCGCAAACCAGACGGGCGTCAGCAGCAGCAATAGCGCGCAAAGCGCGACCGCGATATCGATCGCCATTCGCAGGATTTCGATGAACCGAGTCATGTCTGCCCCTCATTGCTGTCCTTGATCATGGGTATAGCCGATTGGTAGTCCATGGCGAGGCCGGATCGGCGCGTGTAAAGACAAGGCGGTCGTGCAGCCGGAAAGGCCTGTCGCGCCAGAATTCGATCGCTGTCGGCCGCAGGCGAAAGCCGGACCAGTGTGCTGGCCGTGGCACTTCGCCGAGACCAAAACGGGCAGCCTCGCGCGCCACCGCCTTTTCGAGCGCGAAGCGGCTCTCGAGCGGGCGCGACTGTGTCGAGGCCCAGGCGCCAATCCGGCTATCGCGGGCCCGGGAGGCGAAATAGGCATCAGCCTCGGCCGCATCGACCGGCTCCACCGCACCGCGCACCCGCACCTGCCGCCGCAGCGACTTCCAGTGAAAGCACAGGGCGGCGCCGCGATTGCCGGCCAGTTGCTGCCCCTTGGCGCTGCCCAGATTGGTGTAGAAGACAAATCCGCCCTGATCGACATCCTTCAAAAGCACCATCCGGACATCGGGGAAACCGTCCGCATCGACCGTTGCCAGGGACATCGCGTTGGGGTCATTGAGCTCTTTCTTCTTTGCGTCGACCAGCCATTCGGCAAACAGCTCCAGCGGCTCATCGCGATCAAAAATCTCGACCGCATTTGCTTCATTGGTCCGGGCATAGGCCGCGGCATCCGGACTTGGCGGAATCAGCTTCTTGTCGGTCATCGCTCAAACTCCCAGGGCAAGATGCTTTCCTACGCCCGTTGCCAACGGCGTCAACCTTTCAGGAATCTTCTTGCGCTATCGAAGCAGGATGACATCGCGCGTTCTGACACTTGCTGCAGCCTATGCTGCGTTCGGCCTCGAGCCGGGCGCCGGGCTGATCGCAGCCAAACGCAAGTTCCGCGACGAGGTCAAAACCCTGCATCCCGACACCACCGAGCCAGGTCCGGAGGCGCTGTCCAGGCTCGCCGCCATCGTCGAGGCGATCCGGCATCTCGAAAAACACCTGCCCGCCTGTATGGAGATGGAAATCAGCTCCGAGCAGGCCCGGCGTGGTTTGACCCGTTCCCTGCGTTCGGGTGATCGGACGATTATCGTGCGCATCCCGGCCGGTGTGGCCGATGGCAGCTGCCTGCAGGCCGTTGGCGAGCCGGATATCAGCGTGCAGATCCGGATCATCACCCTGGCCACCGGCACAGCGAAAACCCCCGACCCCGCAGATTTCGAACCCCTCGATGATTTCATCGAGGCGTTTTCGCGTCCCTCGGCGAATGCCCGTTTCGCGCGCTGGATTCGCAAGGCACAGTCGGCCGCGTGACGCCGGGCCTTTCGCCGACTATGCTCTGAAAAAAGCTTGGATCGGCTATGTCACACAACACTTTCGGACATTTATTCAGGGTCACCACCTGGGGCGAGAGCCACGGGCCGGCGATCGGTGCCGTCATCGATGGCTGTCCGGCCGGAATTCCGTTGAGCGAAACCGATCTCCAGCCCTGGCTCGACCTGCGCCGGCCGGGTACATCACGGCATGTCACCCCGCGCCAGGAACCCGACCAGGTGCGCATCCTGTCCGGCACATTCAGCGATGACCGCACCGGCGGACCGGTCACGACCGGCACGCCGATCAGCCTGATGATCGAAAACCAGGACGCGCGCTCAAAGGATTATGGCGATATCCGCGACAAATGGCGGCCAGGTCACGCTGATTATACCTATGATATGAAATATGGCGTGCGCGATTACCGCGGCGGCGGCCGGTCCTCGGCCCGCGAGACCGCCTCGCGCGTCGCGGCGGGCGGGGTCGCACGCAAGGTGCTCGGCGACGGGATCTCCATCCGCGCCGCCCTGGTCCAGGTTGGCGCGCGCCAGATCGACCGCACGCGCTGGGATTGGGATGACGTGTCCGGCAATCCGTTTTTCTGCCCCGATGCCGCCACGGCCGAGCTCTGGGCGGCCGATATGGACACCCTGCGCGCCGAGGGTTCATCGACGGGCGCCATCGTCGAAGTCGTCATCTCCGGCCTGCCCGCCGGGTGGGGCGCGCCGGTCTATGCCAAGCTGGACAGCGAAATGGCCGCCGCCATGATGACGATCAATGCGGTCAAGGGCGTCGAGATCGGTGCCGGCTTCGCCTCGGCGGCGATGCGCGGTGAAGAGGCTGCTGACGAAATGCGGATGGGCGAGGATGGCCCGGTTTTCCTGTCCAACCATAATGGCGGCGTGCTCGGCGGCATCTCGACCGGCCAGGACCTGGTGGTCCGCTTCGCCGTCAAGCCAACCTCCTCGATCCGCATCGAACGGCGCACGCTCGACCGCGATTTCGAAGAGACCACAATCGAGACTCGCGGACGTCACGACCCCTGTGTCGGCATCCGCGCCGTTCCGGTCGGTGAAGCCATGGCAGCGATCGTTCTGGCCGACCAGAAATTGCGCCATGCCGGCCAGTCGGCCTTCTGACTCATCAACATGAAGGGCGCGTTCATCCCCGGCTCATCAAGATTTGGTTAACCTCCTCCAGACTGGGGCGAGGATTCCCGGAACGCCGACATGAAGGAGCCTCCGACGATGACAAAATTCAGCCTGCTCACTGCCACGGCAGCCGCGCTGATCTTTCTGCCTGGCCTTGCATTTACCGATGCCGCTGAAGCGCAGAGCCGCCAGGAACGCAATGGGTCTGGCCGATCTGTTTCCTCGGAAGAACAAAACCCGCGACGGACCCGTTCCGAAAACCGCAATCGCGGCAATCAACAGGCCGAGCGCCGCTCGAACGCATCGCGCCCGTCCGCGCAGCCTGCCCGAAACCGCGGCGGCCAGCAGGCCGCGGCGCCAAGCCGGCAGGACAATAGCCGCGGCGAGGCCCGCCCGCCCGCAAGCCGCTCCGACCGCAGTTCACCACGCGGTGACCGGGTCCAGGATCGCCGGTCGGACCGCAATGCTGTGCGCAGCAATCGTGGCGATGGCGCGCCGGGGCGCGGCGGCCCGGTCATGGACCGGACCGATCCTCGCATCCAGCCAGCGCCGGTCCGGGGCAGCAGCAGACGTGACACAGACACCCGCCGCTCCGACTCCCACCCCGGTAGTAATGGTAGCAGCCCACGCACCCGTTCCGGAACAAATCGTCCCGGCGCGCAAGCGGGCCGCGATGGAGCGTATAACCCCCGCGGACCCAGAGCAGGATCCTCCCGCCCCGACACACGTCCGGGTCGCGACAGAGTCGATAATCCACGCGGACCGAGATCCGGGACCACCCGTTCCGGCTCACGCCCGAGTCGCGATGGCGCCTATAACCCGCGGAGTCCGAGAGCCGGCACCAGCCGTCCCGCCCATAATCCGCGCGGCCCAAGAACCGGTTCCAGCCGTCCCGGCTCCCACGATTACCGTCCGGGCCGGGACCGCGTCGGCTATCGCAATGATCGCCGCCGCCAGGAATACGCCCAGCGCCGCCACTCATTCTACCGCTCCGACCACCGCAGCGATATTCGCTGGGTCCGGCATCTGAATGTTGGCTGGAATAATTCGCGCTATTACGGCCATTACGGTCCATCGACCCGGTGGCGGTATAATTCCCGCTATTATGACCATGGCTATAACACCCGCCAGTTCGCCTATTACGACCGGGCCTGCCACTATCAAAGCAATGGCAATGGCACGGCAGTCGGTGCCATTCTGGGCGCAATCATTGGCGGCGCAGCGGCCGATGGCGACAATGTCGGGGCCGGAATTCTGCTCGGCGCCGGTTTCGGTGCCGTGCTCGGCAGCGCGGTCAGCCAGCTCGATGATTGCGACAAGGTCCAGTATCAATATGCGATGAATTACGCCTTCGAGAACGGGCAACCCTATTACTGGGGCAATCCCTATTCCGGCGTGCGCGGCAGTATCGTGATCCGTGACAGCTATGCCTATGGCAATACGGAATGCCGCTGGGGCGATGCCGAGATCTATATGCCGGACGGTACGTTCAGCTATGACCAGGTCCGGATGTGCCGGGATGCCTATGGCGACTGGGAAGTCGCCCGGCAGCAATAATCCGTCACGACGCTGATCAGACAGGGGCCGGACCGCCAAGGACCGGCCCCTTTTTCTGCTTGCGGCCCCGGGGCCTCAGGCACTAGCCTTGCAGGACTGCACAGACCGTTCATCCCCGGCTCATCGGTCCGCCATTACGGTATGGGTGAAAGTCGGGTCAGAAATGGCCCGCCCACGCCAGGAGACTGACATGAAAATGCTGACAACCGCCCTGCTCGCCGCCACAGCCTTCGCTGTCGTGGCGCCGACCACCTCCGCCCAGGCGCAGGCTTACGGCAATTGTGAATCCGATCGCCAGGGCCGACAGGTCGCCGGCGCGATCATTGGCGGTATCCTTGGCGCGGTGATCGGCAATGAACTGGCCGATGACTCCAATAACCGGCCCGAATACCGCCGCGGTGGCCGCGGCCATCACAATCCTTATCGCGGGCGCAATTACCGCAATGACCGTGGCAATGCCGAAGAAGTCGGCACGATTGCCGGTGCCGGTGTCGGCGCCCTGATCGGGGCGGGAATTGCCGGCAGCGGCGATCCGTGTGGCCCCGCTCGTACGAGCCGCGGCTTTGACGATTATGAAGCCTATCCCGGCAAGCCCGGCTATGCTGATAACAGCTATCAGGACCAGGGCTATCGTGGTTATCCCACGCAGGGCTACCGCGATGACGGCACCGATTATGGCTATGTCGAGGGTTATGATTCGCGCTCCACGACGCAATTGATCGGTGGTGCCCAGACCAGTCAGGATGCTCGTATCTACAATACCGGCTCCCAGGACTGGAATTGCGAATGGACCTCGAGCCGGCGCATGGGCGAGTACGGCCAGACCGTCACCGAGCAAGTCTATATGTGCCAGGGCAATGATGGCATCTGGCGCCCCTACGACACCTACATTCAGTAATCGCTGATCCGTTTCGCGATCACTCCGGATCGATCATCCGGCGGGCGGCGATCAGGTATTCCTGATTGCCGTCCCCGCCCTTCACCGGGCTCTCCATGACATCGCGGACGCAAAAATCCGCAAGCCCGTCCAGCGCCGATCGGACATCCGCGACCGCCCGGTCGCGCTCCCTTGCGCTTTTCACCAGCCCGCCGCGTCCGATCGCTGCCCTGCCGACTTCGAACTGCGGCTTGATCAGCGCGACCAGATCCGCCCGGTTTGCGGCCAGGGACATCGGATTGGGGATGACTTTCAACAATGAAATAAAGCTGGCATCGCAGACGATCAGCGATGGCGGCTCGGGCAAATCCACCCGCGTCAGGGATCGCGCATCCACCCCCTCCATCGAGATCACCCGGGCATCCTCGCGCAAGCTGGGATGCAGCTGGCCATGTCCGACATCGACGGCATAGACCCGCGCCGCACCGCGCTGCAGCAGGACCTGGGTAAAGCCGCCGGTTGATGACCCGACATCGAGACAGGTACGCCCCGCCGGATCGACACCAAAATGGTCGAGCCCGGCGACAAGCTTGAGCGCTGCCCGCGATACATAGGGATGGGCCGGACTGGCCAGCACGACAGCGCCCTCGGCGATTTTCTGGGACGGTTTGGCGACGATTTGCCCGTCAGCGCTGACCATGCCGGCGGCAATCGCTTCCTGCGCCTTGGCGCGAGTCTCGATCAGGCCATGCTGGACGAGATAAAGATCGGCCCGCATCACAACACGACCCGGTAGCGGCATTTTTGCAGGATGCCATGCTCGTACATCACATGATCCACCGGGATATTGATGGTCTCGACCAGCTGCGCGCCCAGTTTCTCACACACGCGCCGCGAGGCCAGGTTTTCCGGATTGCAGGTGATCCAGACCGCGTCATAGCCCAGATCCCGCATCAAATTGAGCGCCAGACGGCAGGCTGCGGTGACATGGCCGCGGCCCCGAAAGGCCGGATAGATCTCATAGCCGATCTGGCCGAAATGGCGCGTCAGATCCTCGCTATCGCCAAGCCGGATCCGGATTTCGCCAATCGTCTGCCCGGCCACTTCGATCAGATAGCTCAGAATGGGCGCATTCACCGGCGGCTGCGGCTCGAGATGGCCCGCCAGCCGGATCACAACCCCTTCGCCGCTCAGCGCCTCCGGCGGCATCGCCATCCGGTTGATCGCCATCATCGTCCCTTCGCCGCCTATTCGGCCAGCATCGGGGCAATCACGGATTTGGCGGCGTCCTGATTGCGGCCCAGCGCTTCCAGCGCCGTTGCAGCAATGTGACGGGCATTGAGACCGGCCGTGTCATACATCTTGAAGGGCGTATCATGATCCTGGAACACATCGGGCAAGGTCATGGTGCGAATTTTCAAACCGCTATCGAGCGCGCCGCGTTCAGCGAGAAGCTGCAGCACGAAAGCACCAAATCCGCCCCGCGCGCCTTCCTCGACCGTCACCAGGACCTCGTGCTCCCGCGCCAGGCGCAGGATGAGATCTTCATCGAGCGGTTTGGCAAAGCGGGCATCGGCCACGGTGGTGGAATAACCCTGGGCACCGAGCGCATCCGCCGCCTTGAGCGCTTCTTCCAGCCGCGTGCCCAGCGACAACAGGGCGATGCTCGTGCCCTCACGGACAATTCGGCCCTTGCCGATCGCAAGCGGTTCGATCACGGCCGGCATCTCCAGGCCAAGACCGTTGCCGCGCGGATAGCGGAAGGCAGACGGACCATCATCAATCCCCGCCGAGGTCGCGACCATGCGCGCGAGCTCAATCTCGTCGGCGGCCGCCATCAGCACCATGCCCGGCAGGGCGCCGAGATAACCGACATCGAAGGAACCGGCATGGGTGGCGCCATCGGCCCCAACCAGCCCGGCGCGGTCGATCGCGAAGCGCACCGGCAGGCCCTGAATAGCGACGTCATGCACCACCTGGTCATAGCCACGTTGCAGGAAGGTCGAGTAAATGGCCGCGAAGGGCTTCATGCCGTCGGCAGCGAGACCGGCCGCGAAAGTGACCGCATGCTGCTCGGCAATGCCGACATCAAAACAGCGATCAGGAAAGCGTTTGGCAAACAGGTCGAGTCCGGTGCCGCCCGGCATGGCTGCGGTTATCGCGACGATGCGGTCGTCAGCTTCAGCCTCGCGGATCAATTGCTGCGCGAACACCTTGGTATAGGCGGGCGGGCCGCTGGCAGCCTTTTGCTGTTCGCCGGTGACAACGTTGAATTTGGCGACGCCGTGATATTTGTCATCGGCCGCCTCGGCCGGGGCATAGCCCTTGCCCTTCTGGGTCACGACATGGATCAGGACCGGTCCGTCATCGCCGTCGCGGATATTGCGCAGCACCGGCACCAGCTGGTCGAGATCATGGCCGTCGATCGGACCGACATAGCGAAAACCCATTTCCTCGAACAGGGTGCCGCCCATCGCCATGCCGCGCATGTATTCCTCGGCCTTGCGCGCCGGACCTTCAACACCGATCGCCTTGGCGACGCCCTTGCCGATCTTGCGCAATGAACGATAGCTCTTGGAGGAGACCAGGCGAGCAAAATAATGGCTCATTGCGCCGACCGGCGGCGCGATCGACATGTCGTTATCGTTGAGAATGACGATCAGGCGCTTGTCGAGCCCACCGGCATTATTCATCGCCTCATAGGCCATGCCGGCCGACATCGAGCCGTCACCAATCACGGCGATGACATTATTGCTCTGCCCCTTCAGATCGCGTGCGACCGCGAAACCGAGGGCTGCGGAGATCGAGGTCGAGGCGTGGGCAGCGCCAAATGGATCGTATTCGCTTTCGGAGCGCTTGGTGAAGCCTGACAGGCCCCCGCCCTGGCGCAATGTCCGGATCCGGTCGCGGCGGCCGGTGAGTATCTTGTGGGGATAGCATTGGTGCCCGACATCCCAGATCAGGATGTCTTCGGGCGTGTTGAAGACATGGTGCAGGGCGGTCGTCAGTTCGACCACACCCAGCCCGGCGCCCAAATGGCCGCCGGTCACCGAGACCGCACTGATCGTCTCGGCACGCAATTCGTCCGCCACCGCGATGAGCCTTTCGCGATCGAGATTTCTCAGATCGGCGGGCGCGGCGATACGGTCGAGATTGGGCGTGCTAGTCGTCATGCGATTACCGGCCTTTCAGGAGTGGCGATTGATAACATAATCAACCGCTTCTCTAAGAGTGTCTGCCCGCGCGCCAAACGGCTCGAGATGATCCTTGGCCTGCGCTGCCAGATGCTGCGAACGATCCTGCGCGCCCTCAACCCCAAGAATGGTGACAAAGGTGGCTTTTCCTTGACCGGCATCCTTGCCGACCGCTTTTCCCGTGTCGGCTGCGCTTCCCGTCGCGTCGAGCAAATCGTCTGTGATCTGATAGGCCAAGCCGAGATCATGGGCAAATCCCTCAAGCGCCCGTCGGATTTGCGGCTCGACATCGCGCAGGATGTAGGCGGTCTCGGCGGCATAGCTGATCAGGGCACCAGTCTTCATCCGGTGCATGCGCGTGACGATCGAAATATCGAGTTCCTGGCGTTCGCCAAGAATGTCGATCATCTGCCCGCCAACCATGCCATAGGGGCCACAGGCGCGCGACAGACGCTCGACCAGGCGAGCGCGCACACTGCCGCGATTATGGGTGTCGGGATGGGCGAGAATTTCGAAGGCGACCGCCTGCAGCGCATCGCCGGCCAGCACCGCCGTCGCCTCGTCATAGGCGCGGTGCACAGTGGGCCGGCCCCGGCGCAGATCATCATCATCCATACAGGGCAGATCGTCATGGATCAGCGAATAGGCGTGAATGCACTCGAGCGCCGAGGCGACGCGCAATAATCCGCGTTCGTCGGCATTCACCAGCCGTCCGCATTCCATCGCCAGGAAGGGGCGCAGGCGTTTACCCGGTCCGAGTGCCGCATAGCGCATCGCCGAATTGAGCTGGCTCTCCGGGCCTTCGGCGCGGGGCAGGAGGGCATCAAGCGCGACCGTCACCCGGTCGGCGGCCTCATTCAGGCGTTGCTCGAAACTATCCATCACCCTCGCCTGCCCTGTTGCTTCTGGCCCATTGCTGCCGGCCTGGCGGTTCCGGCCTGTCCCGCCCGTTTCATGACTACCCCGTTCAACCGGCCGGGCAGACCAGCTCAGTGAAGGCGGGATCCGTCCGGTACAGCCTGATCGGGAGTCATCAGCACGATCTCTCCCTTGCCATCAGAAACGCCGAGAGTCAGCACTTCAGAGCGCATCGGGCCGATTTGACGCGGTGGAAAATTCACCACTGCGAGCACTTGCTTGCCGACCAGGCTTGCAGGCGTGTAGTGCGTTGTGATCTGGGCCGAGGATTTCTTCTCGCCAAGCTCGCCGCCAAAATCGATCCAGAGCCGGATCGCCGGCTTGCGCGCCTCGGGAAAATCGGCGGCGCGCACGATCGTTCCGATCCGGATATCGAGCTTGAGAAAATCCTCGATCGTCGCGTTCGAACCTGTCACCGGATCAGTCCAGCCCCGCGGGCTCGAGCGCCGGCTTGCCGTCCTCGCCGCGAACAATTTTCTCGACCTTCAGCTCGGCATCTTTCAGCTTGCCATCGCAATGCGCGCGCAGCGCGGCACCGCGCTCATAGATCGCGATCGAGCGTTCGAGCTCGACTTCACCGGACTCGAGCTGCTGGACAATCGCTTCCAGCTCGGCCAGCGCCTGCTCAAAGCTCATGGTCTCGATATCGGCATTGGGTGTGTCGGGCATCACGACTCTCCTGCAAGGTCTGCAACATAGGCAGCCGCCTGCCGGGCGGCAATTGCGCAATTAGCGCGGACGGTATTCATAGCGGCGGAAGGACCAGTAATTGTCGCCGCCATCGCGCACACACCGCCAGCCCAGCGCCCGCAGATGCGGCCGCATCATCCGGTTGAACCAGCCATGGGCGCACAGCAGGACAGGCCCTGATTGCGCCGCCTCGACCAGGGTATGTGCAGCGAGGGCAGCGCGTTTTTCCGCATCCTTGCGGCTTTCACGGCCGCGCGAGAAGCCGAGCCACCAGGAGGCGCGGGCAAACACGCCCCAGGTCTTGGCCATGAACCGTCCGGACATGGCCGGCGGTGGCAATTCGGCTTCGATGAAACAGGCATTGATCAACAGTTCGCGGCCCGGCGCGGCGGCACGCGCCGTCTCGATCGCCCGCGGCAGTGTACTGGCGAACACGGTTTGTGCCGCAGCCGCAGCGGCGACCAGATCGGCCGGCGGCACCTGGCCGGCCTGCAGGCCGGCAGGCTGATAGCATCCATCCCACCAGGCCTCATAGCCACGCCAGTCGAGCACGGTTGTGCGATCGGCATCGGGCTTGCCATGCCGGGCAATGGTGATCGGTCCCGGTATTGACGGGGAAGGCAGGATTTCAGATTTGGACATTGACCGGCAGGCGGGGTCCGACACACTCAGCCGGTGCGCCCCGTCGCGACCTGCCTGACCAGATTTCACGCGTCGACCAGAGCCTGCACAAAGGCAGCCGCCGAGCGACCGAGCGCGGGGCAGTCGTATCCGCCCTCCAGCACGGAAACAAGCCGCGAGGACGCAAATTCTGCGGCGAGCCCTGCCAGCGCCGTGGCCGCCCAGGCAAAATCCGCCTCCAGCAGGGCCAGGCCGCCGGCCGGATCGCGCTCATGGGCATCAAATCCAGCGGAGACGAAAATGATTTCCGGCCGGAAGGCGGCCAGCGCCGGGCGGATCCGGGCTCCGAAGACCTCGCGCCAGGCGGCGCCGGCGGTCCCCGCCTTCAGGGGCAGGTTGACGACATTCCCGTTCAACCCCGTCTCCGCGGCCGCGCCGGTTCCGGGATAGAGTGGCGACTGGTGCAGGGAGGCGAAGAAAACGCGCTGATCGATCTCGGCCAGGCATTGCGAGCCATTGCCATGATGCACGTCGATATCGATGATCGCCACACGGGTCAGCGCATGGACCTCGATTGCGTGCAGGGCCGCGATGGCGATGGAGTTGAGCAGGCAAAAGCCCATCGCCCGGTCCGGCTCGGCATGGTGGCCGGGCGGACGGGCCAGACAGAAGGCGGCATCGGCTTCGCCCGCCATGATGCGGTCGACCGCGTCGATCGCGCCGCCGGCAGTCGCCATCGCCGCATCCAGGGATTCGCGGCAGACCTTGGTATCGAGATCGAGCGCGACCCATTCATCCCTCGCCCCAGCCGTAAGGCAGGCGGCGCGAACGCGCTCGATATAATCCGCAGTGTGGAAGCGTTCGATCGCGGTCGTGGTGGCAGGTTTTGCCGCATGCCATACAGGCTGCGTCAATCCCGTCAGCGCCTCTCGGACGGCAGTATAGCGGCCCTCATGCTCCGGGTGACCGGGCGGAACGCGATGCATCCGGCTGGCCGGATTGTCGATGACCAGTGTTCTCATAGTGTCAGTCTGTTCTGATATTCAATTTGCCGCAAACCCTGCTAACCAAAACCACTTGGCCCCGCCCGGCCTCAATGCCCGAGCGATACATCCATGATTTTCACGCCCGGTGGTGCCGGGACATCATCCGGCACAAAGAAATCGGGCAGCAACTCAATGCCGGGCACATAGCTGTACTGTTCGAAATCACGCTCGCCTTCATCATAGAGAAAGCTATCATCGATCAGGAAATTGCCGGTGAAGCTGGCCGCCGGCTTGTTCAGCACCCGGTAGGCCGTCTCGGCGAGAATTTCCGGCTTGCGGCAGGATTTCATCGCTTCATCATTGGCGAGGATATTGGAGATCGCCGCCGTCGCCACAGCGGTGCGTGGCCAGATCGCATTGGCCGCGATGCGCCCCTTGAATTCCTCGCCCCAGCCGAGAATGCACAGGCTCATCTGGTATTTGGCACTGGTATAGGCCACGTGCGGACCGAACCACATCGGTCGCATATCGAGTGGCGGCGACAGGGCGATGATGTGCGGGTTTTCCGCCTTCTCCAGCCAGGGCAGGCATTTTTGCGTCACCATGAATGTGCCGCGGCCATTGACCTGGTGCATCAGGTCATAGCGTTTCATCGGCACGTCGCTGGTGCCGCGCGGGAAAATCGCCGAGGCGTTATTGATCACCGCATCAATACCGCCAAAACGGTCCGCCGCAGCCGCGACAGCGGCCTCGACCTGGGCTTCGTCGCGGATATCGCATCTGACCGCCAGCGCCTTGCCGCCGGCCGCCTCGACGGCTTCAGCCGCTGAATGGATCGTGCCTTCCAGCTTGGCCTGCTCGGTGTCCGACTTGGCGGCGATGACGATATTGGCACCATCGCGGGCACAGCGCTCGGCGATTGCCAGGCCAATGCCGCGGCTGGCGCCGGTGATGAATATCGTCTTGTCCTTGAGGCTCATGGCGCTCTCCCGATCCGGTTTCCGGTGGGCAGGTTAGAGCGGTATTACAGCCAGTGCCAGACCCGTCCGGCCGGGCAATACAGCCCCGGCTCCGGGCGGCAGCGTGCAAAGGTGAAAGGCACCGTCTCGGCACGGCCGATGATATGCGATAATGGCACAAATCCGGGTCCGTCCGCTGCACGGCTATCGGTGGAATTGTCGCGATTATCGCCCATCAGGAAAATGCGGCCGGCGGGAATGATGACCGGCCCGAATTCGTCGAGATGCTGGTGGTCATCGCGCTCATAGATTTCATGGCTGAAGCCCTCCGGCAGGGTTTCGAGATAGTGCGCGACCTCGACGACTTCGGGATAGCCGTGCGCCTGCCGGTAATTGCGCCGGTCGACCAGTTCGCGCTCGACCGCGCCACCATTGATGTAGAGCCGCCCCTCACGCACTTCGATCTCATCGCCGGGCAGGCCGATGACGCGCTTGATCAGCGTCAGGTTCTGGCGCGTATCGCGCAGTACCACGACATCACCGCGCTCGGGCACGGCCCAGCCGACACGGCCGTCCCAGCTGTCGGGCAAACGGTCGCCGAGGCCGAGCGGCAGAGAGTGGCGCGAATAACCATAGGCCCATTTCGACACCAGTATGCGGTCGCCGACCTCAAGCGTCGGCTGCATGCTTTCAGACGGAATATAGAAGAAGGCGAAGGCCACGGAAGTCATCGCGAACCACAGGCCCGCAACGCCGCCGAGAAAATTCACGGCATCGCGCGCCTCGCCCAGACCGCGACGTGCCCAGCGCGGCAGACGCCGGGCCATGGCCTCCAGCCGGCTCATATCACAGACCCTGCCAGACACGCCCGCTCGGGCAGTAGAGACCGTCCTCGCGGCGGCAACGGGCGAAGGTGAATAACACGGTCTCGGCGCGTCCGACCACATTGGCCAGCGGCACCAGACCCGGTCCCGGCGAGGCGCGGCTGTCGCGCGAGGCGTCACGATTATCACCCATCACGAACACGGTTCCAGGCAGGACAGTCACCGGGCCGTAATTGTCGAGCAGATGGGTATCATCCTGCTCATAGATGGGATGGCTGCGCCCCAGCGGCAGGGTCTCGGTGTAATGGGTGACCGTCTGGACGCGCTGGGTCGGGTGTTCGCGGAAGCTGCGAATATCCTCGAGCACGCGCGGCGGTGCCTCGCCATTAATGTAGAGGCGGCCATCGCGCACTTCGATGACATCGCCGCCGATACCGATAACGCGTTTGATCAGATTGCGCGGCGGGGATTGCCGCTCATCGCGGAAGACAACGACATCGCCGCGGCGCGGCTCCGACCAGGCCAGGCGTGCATTCCAGTTGTCCGGCAGCATATAGCCGACGCCGAGCGGCAGGGAATGCCGCGAATAGCCATAGGCCCACTTCGACACCAGCACCCGGTCACCGACTTCCAGGGAGGGCTGCATGCTTTCCGAGGGAATGTGGAAAGCGGCAAAACCAAAGGTCACCAGTCCCAGCCATACGGCCGCAACTCCGACCAGGAAGCGGCCCGTCTCAATGATTTCATCGGCGGCACGGCCCGCCAGGCGTTTGACCAAAGGACTCATTTCAATTTCACCGCAGTTCCGTAAGCGAGGATTTCAGCCGTCCCTTCCATCACCGTCGAGGTGGCGAGGCGGAAAGTGATGATGGCATCGGCACCGAGTTCTTCGCCATGGCGCACCATGCGATCGAGCGCCTGTTCGCGGGTCTCGGAGAGAAGCTTGGTATATTCCGGCACTTCGCCGCCAACCAGATTGCGCAAGCCGGCGACAAAGTCGCGACCGAAAAAGCGGGCCCGGACCACATTGCCACGCGCCACACCGACGACGCTGTCGATCTCGCGGCCAGGTACCGTGTCGGACATTGTTACAATCAAACTCATTTCATTTCCCCATTGTCCCGGCGATCATCATCGCCATCATTACAGGTCTGCAAATATAACACCGCAATGCCCGCGGCCGGGGCCGCGACAATGGCGACCCAGCCGAGGCTGTAAGGATAGGCCAAGCGCCAGCCGACCGACAGTTCGAGCACCAGCAGGAGGAGATAAATCGCCATCCCGCCGGCCAGCAATGCCAGCCCGCCATGCTCGCGCACCCAGAATATCGCAGACTGAAGCATGGCGTCCTGCATCGTGTTACCGGTCCTGCCAGCCGCATACGCCGAATTCAGGGCGCAACCAAGGCCGCGACACCCCGGGGAGAAAAATTGCCGGGCCGCGTGACATGCTGGCCGCACTTTGAGGTCCCGGCGGCCGCGGCGCCATGGGGACCGTTGCGGGCCCATTCCCCCTTGGCCTGCACGCGCTGAACTGAGAGACTGTTATTGAAGGAGAGTGCCCATGTCACAGACGATTCTCGAGCCCGAAACCGACCGCACCGCCGATCGCGACGAACGCCTGATGGCCGGACTGGGCTATGTCCTGATCCTGCTTGGCAATATTATCGGCGTCACGACGTTGATCGCCGTCATCATTGCCTATGCCCGCAAGGACACCGCGCCCGGCTGGCTCAATACCCATTACGTGTTCCAGATCCGCACCTTCTGGGTCGCGATCTTCGGCATTATCGCCAGCACCGGCCTGATCATGACCCTGATCCTTTCCCCCTTCGGCTTTCTCGGCTTCGGCCTGGTCTGGCTCTGGGTGCTGATCCGCTCCATCGTCGGCCTGATCCGCCTGGTCGATGGCCGCGGCAATGGCGATCCGGAAAGCTATTGGGTATGAGGCGCTGAATAAGCCGATTGCGCGAACCCAGACCGGAAATTTCGAATATGTTCTCGGACCACGTGAATTGCTTTGCGTATCCTAGTGATATCGCCTAGATTGGTTGCTTGAAATGACCAATCGCTGAACGATCTGCAGGCTGGGCGTTTTGTTCGAAACTACCAATCCTTCGGACTGGTTTTCGATGCACCAATTGAAAGTTTGATCTCATGACCCTCACCGGATTGCTTATCTGGCTGTTCATCGGTGCCGTTGCCGGCTGGCTCGCCGGCCTTATCGTCAAGGGCTATGGCTTTGGCCTGCTCGGAAATATCGTGGTCGGCATTGTCGGCGCCTTCGTCGGCGGCTGGCTGTTTGGCCTGCTCGGCATCGCTGCCCTGCACGGCATTGTCGGTGCGATCATCGGTGCGACCATCGGCGCCGTCGCCGTCCTTCTCCTGCTCAGCCT
>TARA_R110002167_G_scaffold53_3_pt1 | contig 41684 bp, 36 predicted proteins | sample TARA_R110002167 | Tara Oceans TARA_R110002167 (sample SAMEA4398238) | marine metagenome | biome: Polar Biome; feature: [MES] marine water layer (ENVO:01000295) within the mesopelagic zone...; material: water (ENVO:00002006), including particulate matter (ENVO:01000060) such as......
GCCGCTAATCTTTGTTATTATCGTAGTCACTGTACTATTAATAGCGTAATATTTACGGGTTTACGGGAGACTTGTCGTAAAAAGTGTAGTAAAAATGTCGTATAACGTGTCATAAATAACCTAGCAAAAGTCTTCGGGAATATTGTCTAATTAATGGTTTTGATAATGATGGGTCACATTAAGACTGCTGTGTTGATTTTTGATAATAAAATCAAATTATTAGCTATAGCTTTAGTCTTTTCTATTTTCTCTGATGTTGCTTATGCAAATAATCTAACCGTTACGCTTGATGCTGAGTTACCCAAGGCTGTTGAAAAAAATATTCTCTCCTATTTAGGCAAACTGCCAGAAACTGAATTAGAACGTTCAGCATTTATCTATTCTGCCAAAGGCAATACCCAAAAAGCATTACAATCTTTAGGTTACTACCAAGCTAACATAGTTGTTGTTGTTAAAAAAAATCCCTGGCAGCTGATTCTAACCATTATTTTACCTAAGCCAACCTTAATCGATAAAATTAAGATTGACGTGAGTGGAGCAGCAAAAGACGACCCCGCCTTTATCGCCTTAATGAATAATCATGGGTTACAACAAGGCGACAGTCTTCATCATGGTAAATATGAAGCGTTAAAGTCTAATTTACTGTCGTTAGCGCTACAACGAGGTTATTTTAATGGTGTATTAATCGACAGTAACATCACCATTAAAGAAGGCTATCGCTTAGCAGATATCACAATAATTTATGACAGTGGCCCTCGATTTCGATTTGGCGACGTTATTTTTGATGACTTTGATCTAACCCCTGCCTTACTTACAAGCTTAATCCCTTTTAAATCGGGTTCATATTACAGCGCAAATAGCTTGCATAAATTGCAGCGTCAGTTACAGTCTACTCAATATTTTAGCAGTGTTCTTGCTGCTCCTGCGGAGCAAGTAGAATATAGAAAAAATAGTCAATATACCGTTCCTATCAATGTTTCACTAAAGCCAGCAAAAAGTCATCTTTTTGATTTTGGTATTGGCTATGCCACTGATACAGAGTTTCGCTTATCTGCAGGTTGGCGTACTCCTCTCATCAATAAATATGGACATTTTCAAGAAACAAAATTTAAATACTCGCCCATAAATCCCACGGGAAAGTTTATTTACAGTATTCCTTTAAGCCACCCCTTTGAAGATGTATTGCAGCTTAAAGTGACCGTTGAAAATGAAGATATTGCTGATTTAACAACGAAGTTTTATTCCGCTCAAGTGGGTCGAGTAGTCAGAAAAAACAATTGGAATCGAGAAATCTATACACGACTTCATCAAGAATCATGGAAGTATGAACTTGATGAAAACAAGCCAAATATTATTTGGGCTGAGGAAGATAATGTTCAATACATTATTCCTGGAGTTACTTGGTCTAAAACAACGCGTGAGGGCTCTGCTTTAGATCCTAGTGCAGGTTTTAGACAAACTTATAATATTGAAGGTGCACATTTAAAAGCAGGTTCAGACAATAGCTTTTTTAGAATTTATGGGCGATGGATTTTCATTACTACTTTAAAGCCGAATCATCGGCTGGTAACACGTGCTGAATTAGGCGCCATTTATATTGATAGAAATGCGCAGCTGGCACCGTCACTACGTTTTTATGCTGGCGGTGACCAAAGTATTCGGGGTTTTGCTTATCAATCAATTGGCCCTACCATTGCCGCTTCATCAGATCCTGCTGAAACGGATCAGATTGTTGTCGGTGGAACACGGCTAATGGTGGCAAGCATAGAATACCAATATTATCTCAACAAAAAATGGCGTCTTGCGTTGTTTTCTGATGGCGGCAGCGTTACCAACGAAGGTGGATTTGAGCCGGTATATTCTTTTGGTTCAGGTATGCATTACCTGTCGCCTATTGGGGCAGTAAAACTTAATTTTGCTTATGGTATTAATGACGACGATAAAAATTGGCGCATGCATATTAGCTTAGGTGCAGAGCTATGATCTGGCAACAAACTATGATGTGGCGCCGGATAAGTTGGACACTGACCAAATATATAGCGATAGGTCTTTGCCTTATTACACTATTATTGACCACTCCATGGGGTACTAGATTAACGTTAGCATTACTTGATAATTTTGACAGTGTGACCATTGATTATCAACGCGGCTCATTAGTTCGAGAGCTTCAATTAAACAGGCTCCATTTAACACTAGATAATTTGGATCTTGTCGTTAACGGATTATCAACAGAGCTTGATTTTTCTTGTGCATGGAAAAAAACATTGTGCATAAAATCAATCAAAGCCGATGAGTTGTCTTTACATTACCTAACTAACGAGAATATAACTAAAGAAAATCTAACTAACGAGAATATAGCGAAAGAAAGCCCAACTGATGTAACTGCTGCTACTGATTTAAAACAAAAAACAGCTAACAATGCACTTTTTGAAATGCCATTTGCCATTAAGGCTGACTCAATTGCACTAAAAAAAATTCATCTGGTCATTAATAAAACTGAACTCTCTGTTAACCAGTTTATTACTCGGGTAGCGATAAAAAAACATGAATTTACACTAGTACAGCCTTCGATTAATCAGTTAACCGTTCTGCTCGAAAAAGAGCAAAAAGACCCAACAATAAGCCAAAGTGAACCCCCTTCATTAGCAAGTGTTTTGGCTCAATTACCTGAAATTAATCTACCCCTTTCGTTCATTATTCAAAAGTTAGCGATTAAAGACATTGTTGTAGAAGATAAAGAGAGTCAGGGAAAGGGAGAACAACTGTGGCAGTCATCAAATAACCAACTCAGTGCCACTTGGGCTCATACTGATGTCAATGTTAGTCTATTTCAAACCACAACACCCAATTTTTCAATAAGCCAATTTACCGCTAATGCCAAGTTACAGCCGCCTTACCAGATAAATAGCCAATTTATTAGTCATCTTAACAATGTGCCGCTGTGGCCTGAAATAGCGAATACTACTCAACATATATCATTACAAGGGTCATTTGAAAAATTAGCGTTTGAACTAAGTAGCCAAGGTAGCCTAGCGCTTACTAGCCAAGGAGAGTTGAATTTAATTGATAAAGATATGCCATTTAACCTCACCATGGTCGCAGAGAAAATTCCAATGCCTTTATCCTTGGCTCAATATGGTAAACCCTCCTCTTTGTCTTTAATGCTGTTTGGTAGCCTAAAAGAACAAACCATTGAATTAACAAGTCAGTTAAAAAGTTACGGTTACAATAATGCACAAGTAAAACTATTAGCGGCTCATCAGCAAGGTCAATTCAGCATTGAAGAGTTACGGTTTAACGATACTGATTCTGCGAGTCAATTAAACTTACATGGCGACGTAGCGATACTGCCAGCCAACATTACCTGGCAATTATCAGCGCAATCAACAGGGATTTCTTTACCGAAAATAAACTTACAAGATTTAACTAAGCGACTACAAAGCCAAGCGCAAATAGACACTCAGGCTTTGAATATTCCTGATTCGTTTCCTGATTCGTTTCCTGATTCGATAACTGGGCGATTACAAGGAAACATAACCAGTAAAGGCGCATGGTCTGAAAAACAATGGACTATTTCCATTAGAGATACCGATATTTCAGGCAAGATTAATGATTCTGCTCTCCGCATTAAAAGTGATATCGGTTTTAATCAGTCCGGTCATGTAGAGCAAGGAAAACTGATGGTTGCTTTTAATAACAGTAAATTAACACTGCAAACGTCTGGTAATTCTTTTTGGGATCTTACTGGCAATTTAGCTATCGATAATCTAAATCAATGGTATCGCAATATCAATGGCACTTTTACCAGTGACTTTTCCGTCAGTGGCGAGAAAAACAACCCGGTTATTCGCCTAACTAGCCAAGTCTCTCATCTTAACTGGCAGCATTGGTATAGTAATAGCTTGAAGATTGAAGGTGTTTATCAGCCAATGAATGATCATCAAATTCAATTAACGCTTAGTAACGACCAGTTGAAGTGGGTGAATGAAAATAAACTTGTTACTGTTGATGATTTTAACGTTAACGTGACGGGTAATGCCAAACAGCACCAAATACAGGCGTATTGGCTAGGGGATGTTGCCGGACAGCTTGCCTTAACGGGTCATTGGAATGACACGTTTACACATTGGCAGAGTGTTATTGAAAAAAGTGCATTAGCTTATCAAGGTACTCGATTAGAAAATGATAAAACGTTTGCTTTAAATATTGATTTGGCCAATGATCACATTGCGATTGAGCCTCACTGTTGGCAAAGAACCGGAGTAAGTATCTGCTTACCTAATCAAGCCGTTATTGGTGATTCTGGCGATGTTTTTGTTAAATTAAATGTCGACCTTTCTGCCATTGACGAATTATTCTTGCCAAAAGACGTTGAGGTAATTAGCCAAATCAATGGTGATATCGAGGCAAAATGGTCAAAGCAACAACCGATCAAAGCAAATGCGCATTTTGTCTTATCTTCAGGTTATGTCCAAGTTATTGATGAATTAAGTGAGCATCAGCTTTCACAGTGGTCACAGGGGGAGTTTTCTTTTGCACTTGATGAGCTGTTATTTACGAGTAAGCTGCAATTAACCGATACTTTAGATAAACCCCTGATACACATCAATTCTACCATTAAGTTGATTGATGATTTTCCTGTTGATGCGCAAATAGTACTGAATCAATTCAACTTGCAACCCTTTCAGTCACTTTTAGCGGCAGTGGTCAACTTACAAGGCAACCTGACCGCAGGTGTTACAGTTGATGGAACGCTTAATTCGCCTTTAATTAATGGCGGAATAACGCTAGAGCAAGGAAAGTTACGTTTGAATCAGAATGCTAATATCCTTGATAAGATTACCACCACGCTCACCATTGAAAATAATCAGGCAACCCTACTGGGTAACTTCTTCCTAGAAGATAAAAAAGCCAATTTAATGGGTAATATTTCATGGCAAGACGGCTTAACCCTAAATATAGATTTAAATGCAGATGCTTTACCGTTAGTTTTTCCACCACAATTAATGATGCGTATTGCGCCAAGCTTGAATTTCATTATTAAAGAAAAAGTGTTAGCCATTAGTGGAAATATTGATGTATTAGACGGAATTTATAATATTGAGAAACTACCCGAGGGTAGTGTTTCACTCAGTGACGATGTCATTATTGTTGATCAAAATGGTCAGGCTGTGGTTAAAAAATCAACAGGTTTTGATATCAACACCAACATTAGCGTGAATGTTGCCAAAGCATTTAAGATATCAGGCCAAGGATTACAAAGTCATTTACAGGGGCAATTGCAGATCAACCAAAAAGAAAAGCAACCTTTGCAACTGTTTGGCAGAATTCAATCAGATGATGGTACGTTTGAAGCTTACGGCCAAAAACTGAAAATAGAAAAAGGAGAGCTTACTTTCAACGGGCCTATCGACAACCCCTACCTTGACTTACGCGCCAGTAGATACATTAAAGCTGAAGATATTGAGGTGGGTATTCAAGTCACTGGCTTAGCCGATGCGTTAGATATGCGGCTTTTCTCGTCACCCACAATGCAAGTGCCCGAAATGTTATCCTACTTGGTGAGAGGACGAAATTTAGATGTAGGCACCGGAAATACTGCCGCTGCAGCAGGTTTACTGGTTGGTTTTGGCATAACGAATAATATTGGCTTATTTGAGCAAATTGAAAAAATACCGCTTATTAGTAATCTTGCTGTTGATGCTGAAGGGGATGGTGACAAAACCCAAGCAACCGTTAGTGGTTATTTAGGCAATCGCGTTTATTTAAAATACGGTATTGGCGTATATGAGCCGATTAATGAGCTAACCGTAAGAATGTACATGTTTAATCGCTTTTGGTTAGAAATAGTCAGTGGTATTGAACAATCTACCGATATTTATTACTCATTTGATATTGATTAATACTAAACAGCTACAGTATATGCCCAATTCACCTCAAAATGTGAGTTTCAGAACGTCTGAGCGACTCATGATCAGATGGTGTCGACAAGATAGAGACTTGTTGATTAACTATTCGCGATTTGCTCACACATTATAAAAATAAATAGCATAATATTTAGATACAGTCATTAAAAAATCGTTGCAGAGCAGCGTGCAATGATCAAAAAATCTGAGCTTTATAATTGATTTTTATATTACAGAGATTTACGACTAGAAGTCGCTCTAAAACCGGCTTTTTAGATTTTAGAAGATAGCTTTTTTCTAATTTTTGTCGATACTATTTGAGATGCTTTTTCTTATTTTATTGATGTTATCTCGCTTGAATCATCCCCCTGAAGGTACAATAGAATCAACTTCAGACAACACAAACACTACTCTATATTCGCAATCTAACTTCGCATACCAATCAATTTTTATCAATTTTCCAAACATTTATAAATGATGGAAAATGCCGTACTCACCACTTTTGTGCCACGTAACCTTTTAATAACAATACACTATGTCATTCACGCCTTTTATTGTAACCCTTTTCAACGAAAAGTTGAAAACAAGCTTTCTATTATTTCTCTATAATCACCTGTAATAATACTAGTAACCAAACTCATCAGGGCATCGGGCTGATGGTTGCAATTGCACCTGATTACTTTCATTTATATCTTCAATAAAGAGTTCATTACATAGTTCTTCTAGTTCATTATTATCTATTTGAGAAAGTGGAGTTAAGCTATAATCCTGGTCCCCCTCTTCATCAGCCAGTTCAGTATCAGATATAAGCTTATCCAAATGTACAATCAATTGGTTCCTGTCAACTTTAAACGCTAGTTGGAGTATGAGCCTAACCAATACTACTATTCTAAAATAGATATCCTTAAAATATATATTTGGTGTTTGAAACTTTCGTAAGTAAGTTAGAAGCAGTTTCACCTCTTTGAATTCAATATAGTTACCCTTCATAAGTTACCTCATTATTAGTTTGTTTTGATTTTTTGAGCAAACGCAGTGGATCACGAATAATTGCTAGTGCTTGCTGATATTTTTCTTTTATTAGCTCAAGTTGACGATTTCTATCATTTAACAAGTTTTGAAATTTAATGAGTTTTGCTTTTAATGATGATATTTGTGAGGTGAGCGATTTCATTTTTGTTGTGATCACTTGATGATCATCTTTTATTGAGATGTACTTTTTAAATAAATTTTTATTATCTTTTTTAAGCTTTTTGTTTTTACTTACAAGATAATTAATTTTACTCGATTTGCTAAACCAATTTGATTGAGAAATCTCTAAGTTGTGGAAGTTTTCTTTTTCGATAGACTTTTTTTCATCTTGCAACTTTTCAAGCAATTGCTCTTTTTGTTCATTTGATTGAGAAAGTGTTTTAGATAATTTCTCAATTTTTTCTTTTTGTTGCTCGTAATATTTAAGTCTGTCGCATCTATTTTGTTCATCACGCCATTCTTTTCGAGTCATTCTTTGTCGCTTTGGGCCTAAGCGGGATAAGCCACTTGAAATACCCACTTTTGAATAATATCGATCTTGGAATTCACGCATTGCATCCTTGTATAGTTTCCTTCTTTTTTTACCACTGCCAATGCCTTTGTCGCTCACTGTATCTCGAGCTTTCATACCAACATGGATATCTCTGATATTTAGTTCGTTGTTTTCATTTGGGTTAGGGATCGCATAGAAATGGATATGGGGGTGAGATTCATCCTCAGCATGAAGTAGGATGCTACGTAAACAATCCCCGTACTCTTCTTTTAAAAACGCTATTGATAGATTAAGCCAATGCTGGAAATGTTCACTATTATAATCTGTCTCTTCAATAGTCTTGGGGTAGCTAGCGACCCCTGCAAGAAGCAATTGAGCATCTTTTCTAGTTTTTCGCCCCAACTTATCTCTACATTTATCAGCTAAGTCATATAGCCTCTGAGCCATTATATTTAGTTGTTCACCGTACAATAAGATTGGTTTTTTCGGATTTTCTATATGTAAGCAGGCGTGAGGTACGCGATCTGCTTCATGGACTATTCCCCAAATACTCTGTTTATTGAAATTTTTATTGGGAATTCTTGCGTATGTATCTACATGGATAAATTGGTAACCTGACATTCTTATTTCTCTTTCTTATTTTTGAATCTTCCCCCCTCCTGGCCGACGAATTTGCGCGTACGCAGTACCGCTAGTCGGTCACTAGCTGTATAAGTGTACAGTATCACGATAAGTGTATGGAGTCAATTTCATATAACTAAAAACATTAAATTTATGCTCTTATATAAGAAATGGTACTAAGCTTATACTAGAGAGCTATTTGATTAAGAAAGGTGGGGAGAATAGGATTAATTCAAATTATTAAAGGTACTTTTATGACAAAATTATTTCGCATGCCCAACTCACTTGAACACTTTAAGGGAGAAGATGAAGCCTATTTTTCATTGTTTGCAAAAAGCTTAAGTATAGCTTGTAGAAAAATAACCGATTTAGATTACACTGCTATTTTTCATAAGTGGATTGATGACTTTCTTCCTAAAGATGAAGATAAGATAAAAAGTCGCATGGAAGATTGGGTGTATATCAAAAGAAAGCTATCAATCTTGATTAAAGAAAAAAACCTTGAGCAAGAACGCCTTAATGGAGAAGTTGGTTATTATGAAAAAAATACTTTTGTTGGGAATGAGAGCTTAAGGCTAAGAGCACAACAAATTGAAAATAATGAACGTTTTCTTAGAAAACATTTTCAGGTCTCAGCGGATGAAATTAAAACTAATATTCATTCAAACCAAGCAAAAAAGTATTTCGCTGAAAATTATAATGCATGCGTCGGAACTGAAGAGTATGCAAGAGATTTAGGTTATTAATCATCGAGAACCCTCATCTGACTATACACTTAATAATGTAGACCGCTATGATAGATATGTTCGTCTAGACGAGAGGCGGGCTGCACACGACTTGATTGCAGAAAAAATAATGGAACTTGCTAATGAAGAAGAACAAGTACAAATGCAATTACAACTAGTCGCGTAATCATCTTTATATCTATAAGAATATAATATTTTCCCTGCGGCAAGCCGCTAAACCCTTTCTATTGTCTTTATAGACCCCGCCTTTAAGTTAAAGCTTGGCTAGAAATAATTAAAAAATAATAAAGCCAAACCTTTAATGATACGTAGTAGCTCAAACCTGATCTAACATTGTTAAAATATTAACTTTCTCCACAACACCTCTTATACTTTTTTCCGCTTCCACAAGAACAAAGACTATTTCTGCCTACTTTTATATGATTAGTTGTTCTATTTGATTTGTTAGCCATAAGTGAATATAAGTCTTCAATATTATTTTTTACCAACATAGTATGTTCATGGTGTAGACCTAATGTTGAATTAAGAATGTTGAGTGCTTTAGTTAAATATTTAATTGCTTGCTCATATTTATTTACATCGGTGTAAAATAGGCCCATTGTATTATATGAAATTGCAACGTCTATAGGGCTTGCTTCTTGTTGTAACTCTCTTATTTCCATTGCTTTTTTTATTAAAGGATATGCATTTTTATATTGTTCAGTATATCTATATAAATCGCCTAAATTATTATATACGCTGGCAGTATCAGTATGTTCATCGCCCAAAGTTGCTTCATATCCTCTCATTGCTTTAATGTACAAAGGTAATGCCTTCTTCTTTTGATTCATCTCTACATAGATAAACGCCAAGTCATTATAACTTTGTGCGATAAGAGGGTTGTCAATTTTAAGAAGTTTTTTTCTTAAGTTTAATGCTTCTTTAAAATTGTTTAATGCCTTTTCATTATCGCCTGAAATTTTATAAGCTTCTGCAATGCCCTTATAGATATAGCTTGAATCAGGACTGCCATCTTCTGACGTAAGATGTTTTAGTGCATTATTAAAGCTCTTTAAAGCTTTATTTGTATCTCTAATACTATTATAGATATGCCCTAAATTAGAATACGTAGCAGCTAAGGATCGAGGAGAAGTACTCTTGCTTTTTTCGGCAAACGAGCATGCCAATTCAGAATGCTCTAGTGAATTTTTATGATCTCCCTTCTTTCTATATAGCTCACCAAATATAGTATGGAATTGAGATAAGCTTTCATCATCAATACTATTTATACTTTGGCATATATTGCTTGCCATAGTTAGGATTTCAAATGAAATATTTAATTTCCCTAAATAATAAAACACATTAACTATCTGGTTTAATAATATAAAAATGTTGTTTGTTTTTATATCTAGTGTTTTTAACGTTTTATATAAAGCTTCAAGATATATTAATCGATTTTTATGAAGCAAACTGTTGTGAATATTGCCAGTATTCCTAAGAATTAGAAGGTGAACTTTTATAGGAATTTCTAAATCGATAGAGTTTGGTTTATGAAATGCGAAAAGATATTCTTTATTTATTTGGTGTAATTTATATCCCTGATTATTATTATCTGTATATTTTGACAACCATCCTTTATCTGATAAATAGTTTAAAAGATCTTCGAAATCTGCATCATCTTTTTTTTGAAAAATTAATGCTAGGTCTGAAATAGATATAAAAGTGGACGGAAATATAGTTATTTGTTTTAAAGTTAGGATTTCTTCAGCATCCAAATCATCAATTGTAAATAGCTCGTCTAAAAATTTTTCGAAGCTTTCTTTTCTACTCATTTTTACTTTTGCGAACCTCCCATTGAGGAAGTAATCTTTTATATCTTCTGGGGTTAATGAGCTTTTTGATTTTAATGTTCTAGCAGTTTTTTCTATAAAGAAAGTATGATTATCTAGGTAGCCTAAAATTTCTTCTAACAGTTTATCTTCTACTTTATAAATTGAATTAAATAGATTTTTTGCATCATCTACATCCATTATATCTAACTCAATATGCTCAATATTATTGGTTGTTTCTCTTGAGGTGAAAAGTATATTAAACCCATAATCCTTCAATGAGAGTAATAAATTAATAGTTTCAAACTGCTCATCGATATTTGAGATATCATCAATTATTAACAGCTTATTACCTTTCAGCGTTCTCAGCTTAGTAATAGCTTCCTTCAATAAATCATTTTCACTTTCAGAAGTTAAGCTTAAGGTGTGCTTTAAGTCAGAGGTGAAACTAGAAATACCTTCGAATAATCCATAGTAACTGTATTCACTTTCTCTTTTAAATAAATACTGGTTTGCAATAGTAGATTTTCCAATACCAGCAATGCCACTCATTAATAGAATTTTTGTAATTTTTAATTTATCGTCAATGGATTTAAGTTCTGTTTCTCTTCCAATAAACCCTTCTAATCTATTAACAGACTTTATGCTTAACTGCTTTGGAACAATGTTATTGTTTAGATTTTTTGCAAGATCAGGATAATATTTTGAAAAGAAACCATAATTTTCTTTTTTATAGAGATCATTTAAATATGACTCTATAGTTTCCCATCCCCAATACTCAACAGTAATTTCTTCTGTTGATATCTTTTTCGCTTCATCTTGAATTACAGTAGAGCGTCTATGTGTAGTATAAAAGAGGTATTTCGATTTTTTGTTTTTGGAAAATTCTTTTATTTTTGGCTTTGCTTTTTTTAATTCATCATTTAATTCATCTAGAAGCACTTTATCTTTCAAGTCGCTCTTACTTTTATGCTTTGATTGAAAATATATATTTCCTTCAGTGCTGGAACCGTCAATTCCATATTGTGCTTGGCCTCTTTTCCCATATAATTGAAAATTCAAATCTTTATATAATAATTTTACAAAATCTCTTGTAAAGTTTTCAAATTGAATTTCATCTTTAATAATGTTGAATGTATATTTTTCCATTGTCATCCTAAATCTATGGGGGGCGAGCCAAAATTTTTGATTAAATTTAAAGGTTTATATTTTTCAAAAGACAAGTTCAGCTTTTTCATTATGCCTATACATAATTTGCATTTCTATAAAGTGATGCTTAATGTTCATAAAATAAATGCGTACTTATGTATAACCCTTTAGTGGAAATATTATTAAATACCTGTAAAACAGATATTAAATAACTCTTTTGTTAAATAGTTCATACCTAGCTAAAGGTAGTATCAACAGTGATAGCTTCTCATGAGCTTCTTTTCTTTCTTTTTTATATTCATATCGATTATAAATTTTCACAATATTCTTAAAACTGTGATTTAAACACTTTTCAGCAACCTCTTCACGAATACCAAGATCAGCCATCAAAGTTCTACAAGTTCGCCTCAAATCATGAACAACAAACTCTGTAACACCTGCTTTTCCCAATACATTAGACCCAGATTTACGTTTACTTATCACCTTACCGAAGAGGTCGGCTAGTGTATGATTGACTGTGTCATCTGAAATATAGCCTCTACTACTTTTTTTTCTCGCAGGAAACATATACTCAGAATTTTTACTCAACCTTTTTAGTTTCAAGAACAGAGGAATTAAACCATCTGGTATTGGGACCGCTAATGATTGATTGGTTTTTGTATTGTGCTCATAAAGATGAAAATATTGCAGTTTAAAATCAACGTCAGCCCATCTAGCAGAGAATAACTCCATTTTCCTAACACCTAATACAAGTAATATAATAAAACCTATGTATGTCTCTTCAGGCACCTTTTTAGGATATTCACGAAAGACATCAAACATGATTTTAATTTCATCCACTGAAAGCACAACATTTCTGGGTGGTAAGGTACCTCCTGCATCTTCACTAGTTGTGTAATTTGCAGCGGGATTCATTTCTAATAAATGATTTTTTACACCAAGTTGAAAAATACTTTTACAAAGGTGTAGAGTTTTATTAGCAATAGATGGGCGAGAAGAGGTTAATATTTTCTGAATCAGTTCATATACATCAAAAGGATGAACTTTTTTAAGGAGCATATAACCTATTGCGGGGTGAATCTCTTTAGTATAGAGACGCTGTAATATATGTATTGTTTTTATCTTGTTGGCTTTGTTAGTTAGATAAAGTTGGGCTAAGTGTTCAACTGTTTCTATTTCATAATATTTTTTTCTAACGAGATCTAATTTTGGATTATCACCGTTCAACGCCTGCGCTTTTAAATCTATCGCTTTTTTAATGGCTGTTCCGAGTGTCATTAGGTTCGGAGCGGTACCATAAACACCAATTTTCATCTGCATTCTTTTACCCCGCGCTTGATAGCGAAAGTTCCACGTAGAACGGTTTGGTGCCGAGATGCTAAGATATAAACAGTCAAATACGCGAATAAATGATTTATTACCTTTTTTAACTAGTGCTTTTACTTCTGATGCAGATATTTCTTTACTCATTCATGCTCTCCTAAATTAAAAGAAAATTAATGAATGACGTTAAGTAGAATTGTTGGTCACCACTTTAGTGCCACTTTTTATTGAAACATGGCTATTAATGGTAAATTATAAAAGGTTTTGTTATGTGCTTAAATGTGGCTGAAGCCCTTTAACTAAAAGGGCTTTAGGTTTGACATTGCGGGGCGAAATATGTTATAGGGGTTCTATTCTATATTCGCTATCTGTTCTCTCATTTGTTCAATCAACACCTTAAGCTCTACCGCGCTAGCGGTGATGTCGGTGTTAATTGATTTTGAACCAAGGGTATTTGCTTCACGGTTAAATTCTTGCATCATAAAGTCTAAACGACGGCCTTGAGCACCACCTTTTTTGAGAATTTTTTGAGTTTCACTCACATGGCTATTTAAGCGATCGAGCTCTTCGGCAACATCCATCTTTTGCGCCAGTAATACCAGCTCTTGTTCAACACGAGTAGAGTCTAAATCAATGCTAGCATCGGTAAATTTGTCGATAATGCGTTTACGTTGCCATTCGATAACTTCTGGCATAAATGTCTGTACTTTATCAGCTTCAAGGGTAATTGCAGTAAGGCGCTGTTCTATTAATTCTTTAAGATTTTTACCTTCGCTAGCACGCGCGCTAATGAAGTCTTTTAAGGCAATATCAAACCCTGCAAGAATTTCAGTTTGAATAACTGACATGTCGGCTTCTTCAGCTTCCATAACGCCAGGCCAACGCATTATTTCCACCGGGTTAAGCTGGCTATTTAGGGTTTGCTCGTTGATCCAACCTGCGTGCTGAATAAGTTGTTCGGCAAGAGCTTTGTTTAAGGTGAGATTGTTTTTATCAGAAGCTTTGGCGTTAAAGCGTAAGTTACATTCTACTTTGCCACGATTTAATTGCTTGCGAAAACGTTCGCGTAATACTGGCTCTATTCCACGAAACTGTTCAGGTAGGCGAAAATAAGTTTCCAGAAAACGTTGGTTAACTGAGCGAATTTCCCAAACGGCGTTGCCCCAATCGCCTTTTACTTCATGGCGAGCAAATGCTGTCATACTGTGGATCATAGGTTATACCCGAAATTTATTTAAATGAATTACGGTAATTATGCCTGTTTCTCTACCTGCTGCCAATGCGCTTTTATTTTATCTGCTACGCGAAAGGCATTGGCATAAATGGTAAACGTGTAAGGTACGCTACCACCCGTTGGCATAAATGAGCCATCGGTAACATAGAGGTTGTCGACTTCATGTGCTTGACAGTTTTTATTGAGTACTGAGGTTTTAGGATCATTACCAAAGCGACAGCCGCCAGCCATTAAGTTAGTTGATGGTGAGCCACTTACCGAGGAGGAAATGTTTTTTGCACCTAGCGCACTTAGTAGCTTTTCCGCTTTTTTAGATAAGTATTCACCAACGACTAAATCGTGGTTATGATAGCCTATACGCACTTTTGCTACAGGATCGCCCCACTGGTCAGTAACGTCATCATCTAGGCTGACAAAGCAGTCGTCTGTAGGTAGCCAGTCATTAAACACTTCAAAACGAAGCGTTTTATAGCTAGTAAATTCATGTTTTAGCGCCTGCTTGAGCTGCTCTCCCCAAATTAATTGTTCATTATCATTTTCATCATATTGCCATTGATGACCTCTAGCCCTAGCAATAGGATTTTGATGAAACAGAAAATCTATAGTGCCGCCTTTAGCGCTTCCGTCTTGACTGATGCCACTATTTTTAGTGGTAAAACCTTGCGCAAATTCGTTATCTTTTATTTGATACCAATCTTGTAAAGCACGATTAATAAAAGGGCCAACGTGTTTTAATTCGTTTACTTTATCTTTATTTAATTCAGAAAAAATAAAATCACCCTGACCGGTGCCACCACCGCTAAATAATAAGTTTTTGCCCACTTGCCCACTGTTATTAGCAAGTCCGTTAGGGAATTTTTCTCCTGTTGAGGCGAGTAATAACCGAGATGTTTCTACTGCCTGACAAGCCACCACATAAATTTTGGCTTGTGCTTGCTGCTTTCGACCTACGTGATCGTAATAGTGCACACCGGTAATTTTTCCCTGCTTGTCGGTGGCAATTTTATACACTTTAGCATTAGGTTTAATGGTGCAATTACCAGTAGCAACAGCATGGTTAAGCAGCGCGGCTCTACCACTGCCTTTAGCGCCAGATGAACAACCATAACTACTACAATAGCCTGAATACTCACAACTTTTACGTCCCATATCAGGTTGAGATAAAATAGCACGGGGAACAGGAATAGCGTGATAGCCAATTTGTTCTGCCGCTTTATCTATCCATGAGGACATGGGTAATTCAGCAACAGGTGGATAAGGGAAGTCAGTTGAACGTGGCTCTTGGTGAGGGTGGTCAACTACGCGGCCTGACACACCAACTTCTTTTTCTACCATGGCGTAATAAGGTTCAAGATCGTTATAGCTAATAGGCCAGTCGGCAACATTGGCACCAGCAATCTCACCAAACTCAGACTTTAAACGAAAATCTATCGGTTTTAATCGATGAAAATAACCACTCATAAAGTTAGATGAGCCACCCACTACATTACCATTCCACCAGCTCCAGCCAGACTCACTCGTTGGCTCACCTTGCCAATAAGATTCATTGTTGTCGTTAAGGTATTCTTCTTCTATAACGTGCTGTTCATCACTCAATTTAGGGTTATAGGCATCGTGAACACTAATGGCTAACTCATCTTTAAAAAATTCTTTTTCCGTTAACCAAGGTCCTTTTTCTAGGATTAATACTTTAGCGCCAGCTTGTGCCATACGGTAGGCGATGGGAGATGCACCAGCGCCGCTACCGACAATACATATATCAAAGTCCATTATTTTTTGTCCTGATGGTTTAAGCTGGTTAATTTTATGATGTTAGCGCGCGGTGGCAATTCAAAATAACGCTGGCCTTTTTCTGGTAGTGGAAAACCCCCTTTATGTTCAAGCCATTGCCAACCAACACTCTTTGTATTTCCACCATAAGAAGGCGGTGCTAGCATGGCTTGAAAAATATAACCTAATAGCGTGTTAAGCCAGTTACTTCCTGCTTTTGATTGGCTTATTCCTTGAAGTAGCTGCTCTTTTTCATCAAAAGTTAACGCTGCAAAATTTTTATTTTTCTCACTATTTGCATAACCATTGAGCCAACCCACACCTTTAAGAATAAAGGCTTTTTCATCCGGATCTGTAGGTTGAACTGTCATAATTTGATATAAGTAAGCTGTGGCATTGATATCTGCGGCGCTTGGTCCTGTTGCAGATTCAGGTAACAACTGATTTAACGTCGCATCAAGGGTTAGCCAAGGGTCTGTTTTCGTCAACTGTGCCAATGATTCTTGCTGCTTAGCACTTAAGCTAAATGAGGGTATTGCAGAAATAGCCCCTATTCCAGCGGCAGATTTTAATAAAACACGACGGGAAAGTTGCTTTTCTTTGAAAAAAGCAGGAGTTTGATAATTTTGATCAAAAAAAGATTTTATTGATAATAAGGTCATTATTTCCCTGACTCTTGTTGAGTTGCTTTTGTCTCATCAGACACAGCCTTACGGGAAGCTTGATTATTTTCTACAGACCACTTATTAAGAAAAGTTAACCAATATTCCCTTGAGTAGTTATTTCCTGCTAATAATTCAGCGGTATCTTTTGATAAAAGCATTTCACCGTTAGCACTTGAAATATACATGTGCGGATACCCTAAAACGGGTGGCAAAGCCTGCATAAATTCTTTATTTTCATTACTGTCACTAACATTGATTTTAAGTAATACATAGTTCGCGTGTAATGCCTGATAAACATCAGGATTATTACTTAAAAAAGCATCCATTTTATGACACCAACTACACCAGTCCCCACCAATTTCAATAAGTACCTGCCGATTAGTTTCTTTTGCTAAAGCAAGTGCGGCAGTCGCATCTTTAAAAGGACTTCGTTGATCATCATAAACTTTACTGTACTCAGGTAAATCATATTCAGGTAAGTCAAACCCCTTCTCAGCCACCGCCTGAGGTGTAAATACCGCTAATATCATAGTTATTAATAGGGTCACTGAACTAGTTACTAATACTTTCATTTTCTTCCAACTTTCTTCCAATACTAACAATTAAAGGTATTTGCGAATAGTGTAGCTATGTGTTGCTAGCTAACAGGCTAAATAACCAGACCTAGTTTTAGCTAACTATATTTCAAATTACTGCTTGCTGCATTATAATAGCCCACATATTTACTCTATTTTTCATTTTAGGAAGACAACATGCGTCCAAGCGGCAGAACATTAGGGCAAATTCGCCCCGTAACCATTACTCGTCAATTTACTAGTCATGCAGAAGGATCAGTATTAATTGAATTTGGTGATACCAAAGTTATTTGTACTGCTTCGGTAGAAGAAGGTGTACCGCGTTTTTTAAAAGGCCAGGGGAAAGGTTGGGTTACTGCTGAATATGGCATGTTACCTCGCTCTACTCACACACGTATGCGCCGCGAAGCCGCTAACGGTAAGCAAAGTGGTCGCACGTTAGAAATTTCTCGTTTAATTGCGCGTGCTTTACGTGCTGCGGTTGATTTAAAAGCCTTAGGTGAGAATACTATTTCAGTTGATTGTGATGTTATTCAAGCAGACGGCGGCACGCGTACCGCTTCTATTACCGGTGCGTGTGTTGCCCTTGTTGATGCGCTTAACTATATGCGTGCAAAAGAGATTATTAAAACCAACCCCCTTAAGCACATGATTGCGGCAGTATCTGTTGGTGTTTACAAAGGCGAACCCGTAGCTGATTTAGATTATGCAGAAGATTCAAATGCAGAAACTGATATGAACGTTGTCATGACAGACACAGGTAAATTAATTGAAGTGCAAGGCACCGCAGAAGAAGAGCCCTTTAGCTTTGACGAAATGCACGCGATGTTAGGTCTTGCTAAAAATAGTATTAACGAATTATTTGAATTACAAAAAGCCGCTTTAATTTAAGTTATCAATAAGTTATTTCAATTGGTATAACTAGGAAATAATAAGATGAAAGATTATCAACGTGAATTTATTGAATTTGCACTAGAAAAGCAAGTATTACGTTTTGGTGAATTTACCTTAAAGTCTGGCCGCAGAAGTCCGTATTTTTTTAACGCGGGTTTATTTAAAACTGGTGGTGATTTGGCGCGTTTAGGGCGCTTTTATGCCGCCGCGTTAGTTGATTCAAAGATTGATTTCGATTTAGTGTTTGGCCCTGCTTATAAAGGCATTCCCATTGCGACGACTACGGCTGTCGCCTTGTATGATCATCATGATTTGGATGTGCCTTATTGCTTTAACCGTAAAGAAGCAAAAACGCATGGTGAAGGTGGCTCATTAGTAGGAGCTGAACTTAACGGAAAAGTGATGCTAGTTGATGATGTTATTACGGCTGGTACCGCTATTCGTGAATCAATGGAAATCATTAAAAACCATAACGCTGAGCTTTCGGGTGTGCTAATTGCCCTTGATCGTCAAGAGAAAGGTCAGGGTGAACTGTCTGCTATTCAAGAAGTTGAACGCGATTTTGGCACTCATGTTATTTCAATTGTGACGTTAGCCGATGTGGTTACTTTCCTTAAAGAAAAACTTGAAGCTAATTTTGAAGAAAAGCAAGGTGATGAGTCTGAATTAACGGCTAGCTTAGCCAGTATTAACCAATATCGTCAAGATTACGGGGTTTAGTTTTCTTAGTTTTTCTTTTAGCTAAAGAGTGACTCAAAGACGTTACAACCAATAAAGCCTGCAGTTTTGTAGGCTTTATTATTTATATTCACTAATTTCAACTAAATTAAGCGGTAAGTTCAAAATTAAAGGTAGGTGGCTTTTCATACGCCTGAGTTATGCCGGCATAAAAACTTTCAATTCTTAGCGCTCGTTGAACAATAACTTCTGGCTGGCTTGGTAAAATTTCGTCTTGATTTTTAAGTGTCTTGTTCATTAACACTTCATATTCGTGCGATGAATTCTTCTCTCTATCTACCGATAAGCCTTTTGCTGTAGGAGATGCGCCTTCCTGTGCACTACTTTGCGCTTGAGCTTCACCTCCCTTGCTGTCTAATTCAGCCAATAATTCTGATTGCGCTTGAAGAATAACCTGTGTCGCGGTACTTGCCACACGTGTATCTTGTGATGAAGGACTCATTGGAGCTAAGGCTGCCGCATGCACTTTCTGCATTTTCGCAATAGTCGCCCGAGGATCTCCGCTAACAGATGATAAATCTACCGAGACGTCTCCTCCTACCGCATACCTTTTACCATCAGGTCCTTGTTCATAAGAAAAATTGGGGGAGCCTGTAACCGATCCTCCCACAGAAGCATGGGCAGACTCATGAGTACGAACTTCTTGATCTCTTTGCTCAAGAGAGCTAACAACTCTATCTTGCGCTACCGCTTGTGTGCGGGCTTGTGCGCTGTTTTTTTCTTCGCCATCAATGGGATCAGTGCCTTCTTTAATTTCCGAAGATGAACTATTTGACTCGCGCGCATCATTGTCTTCTTTTCCATTTTGCCCATTTTGCTTTTCATCTTGCCCTGCAATGCTAGTATTTGCTAATTCAGCTTGTTCGCTAATACTAGCAAAATCAATATTGGCATTATTCTGAGCGGGGGTTCGACTTCGTTCTCTATCTGAAGCTACACCTTTTTCCGCGGCCGATTGGCTAGTAGCTGCCGGCGGGGTAATGACTTCTCGTTGGTTGTTTTCGCGGCGCAAGCTTTCCGTATGCGGGTTAAGCACAGTAGGAGTAGATAAATTTGGCACTTGCGGGGTAATATTCATAACTTAATTATTCACAACTTAATTAGCGCTCAGCTAATGCTAGGCAACTTACGCAGTTACATCAAGTAGTGTTCCTAAACTGTCATCAGCTGTTTTTATCACTTCAGTTGAAGCCTTCGCTTGATACTCAGCAACTTTTAAATCAACTATAGACTGGTTCAAATCAGGTATTTTTTGCGCATTGCTAACAGGTGCTTGGCTTACTGCATCAGCCTCATTAACGACAGTAGTTTCAGCAACAATATCTGCCGCGGCTTGGTTAGCCGTTTCAGTTGCTCTTTGAAGGCCTTGTACACCTGAATTAAATGCTGATTGGATTTCCATCAAACTCTCCTAGCTTAAACTACACTTTCACTGTTTAATTATTAACCAAACCAACGAAAAAGTAAAGTAAATTGGTCTAGTTAACATTGTTTTTAGCCTTCGCCACAAGCCAATTGGTAAGTATTTCTTTAAAATCATCCGCATGAGAAATAAATGGTGCATGAGAGGCTTGTTTAAAAACATGAAGATCACTGTGTTTAGCAAGTTTACTTACTTTTTCTATTACTGCTTTAGGCACTAAACTGTCAGCACTGCCATACAGTCGCAAAAATGGCTGTGTGATATCTTTCAATTGTTTTCTATAATCACTACTTTCTAATAACTTTAATGATTGATCAAGTGTGGCTTGATTTGCCATTTCATGTTGAAAAACTAACTGACTAATTTGTTTTATATCCTGACGAATATGGGGACTTCCCATCGCTTGAATTTTTAAAAACCCGCTAATCGTTTTTTTTATATCAACTTGTAGTTGTTGGTGAAAGGCAGCAAGCACTTTTGGCTTTATTCCCGGCCACATCGCTTGGTTATCCCTCTCTTTTTTGCCATTTTCCTCAAGAAAACGGGGTGAACTTGCTACAGTGATCAAGCCCAAAACTTTTTCGGGGTAGCATAACGCCATTTCAGTCGCAACCAAGCCACCTAATGACCAACCTAAATAAATTGCAGGTTGCGCTATTGTTTGATTAATACACTGACAAATATTAACTAACGAATAAGGATGAATTTCTATATCTACATTCACGCCAAAACCAGGTAAATCAAGGGTGATAACATTAAAAACATCGGTAAAACTATCGGGGAAACTGTCAATTAATGGCTGCCACACGGCTGAATTTAATCCCCAACCATGAATCAATACTAACGGAATTTTTTGACTGTTCTTTGAGAGCTGTAAATCAGAGAAATTGGAAATATCGAGAGTTTCTGCCATGCTCATCTCTAAAGGAATAAATAAATTGCAGTTATTTTACAAAACGGATGATAACAATGGAATGGCAAACAGTAGAATGGCAAACAAAAATTCAAACGCTATATAACAAATTTTTATGCTCCGTAGGGCAATGTGATTTATGTGGCAATAGTTTAACTGATACAACCTCACCCCAACAAACATTAGTCTGTTCATCCTGCTTTGCAGATTTGCCACTTTTTAAACAAGATATTATTCAAGGTGACTTACTTAATTGGCCTTCAATAAACAAAGCATTACCCAATCATCATTTCGATCATTTGGTGTGTCTTTCACCTTATTTACCACCCTTCACCCAATGGTTACCACAATTTAAATATCAAGGACGATTTGAACTTGCGTCGTTGTTTGCTAATTTACTGGCGCAGCTATGGAAAAAACAAAATTCACCAAAACTGGCTTCTCCTGTTGATCTTATTCTTAGTGTGCCATTACATTGTAGTAAGTGGCAAATTCGCGGCTATAATCAAGCACACTTGCTTGCCAAACCTTTCGCTCAACACTTGCAACTACCTTATGATGAAATCGCGTTAATTCGCGCGAAAAAAGGCAAAACTCAAGTGGGACAAACGGGTAAACAAAGGCGTAGAAAATTAGCAAAATCATTCATGTTAGCTAAGGAGTTACCTAACAATATTAAACACATTATTTTAGTTGATGATGTTTTAACTACGGGCAGTACCGCGAGTGAAATAAGTAAATTACTTAAACAAGCGGGGATAGAAAAAGTGACTATAGTAACAGTGTGCTTAACACTGCCTAAGAATTAGTTTTCCCTAATGGTTTCGTCATAGTAAAATGGTATTTATCCGCGATTTTTTTATAAATACCATTTCGCTTTATTTCTTTAAGGGATTCTTCTAATAAGGGTACCAATTCAGCATGATCCTTATGAATATAAGTATACAAATTAAAACTATCAATTTTTGGACTATGAATTACTAGTTTCATTGATAACAGCGATTCTTTTCTAATTAATTTACGTGCAATATCTTCAAACATTACCACAGATCTTACGCGATCTCTGGCTAGCATTTTCAATGCTTGTATACTTGTACTAACAGGTACTCGGTTTTTACTCTCAACTTTCAACCTCAAGCGCATAGAACCTCTTAAATATGCTACTGAGCCCTGATTTACCATATACCAACTGGGATGTTCAATCTGCAATGATTTTTTGGTAATCATGACAATTCTAGTTAAAGCAACAGCTTCATTCACCCTAAGGTAGTTTGAAGTGTCATCATTAGAAATTAGTTTGAAATCAGCAATGCGAGCAGCATCACCGATCATCACACCACTATTAACTTGTTGGATAACTCTACGCCCTGGCATTTCCACAACTGAAACACTTTTATTGTAAGGCTTTAATGCCTGTTGCAGTATTTCTTGTAAAAACAAACTCAAAGGTGCTCTCGTATGAGTAGCAAAAGTAAGTGAATTATTGGCAACCCCTTCTGAGGGTAACAAAAGGGATAATATGAAAAGCGTAACAACACAACATTTATAAAAGTATTCTCTGAGTACACTCATGCTAATCCTTGTGATCATCCACCAATAACATTATAGGCTAGTTTTCAATCGACGTGCTAAAGGCCTTCGCAAAAAACAAGCTATTGGCTAATAATTTTGCGCTACCTAACCAGTAACCACGAAAAGCTAAAACATCTGCGCTAGCAATAACGCGTCCTTCGCCATAGTTATGAGCAACAATTGCTGCGTTATGGGCCAAAAGATGAACTAAGTTTTTGTCGGTATAACCACTTAATAATGGCTCGGCATTATACTTAGCCAAAGTAATAAAAGGCTGCTGCCCTGCATCCATAATTAAGGTGCTGTTTCTAAATAATGGTAACTTTTTATCGGTATAACCAAAAGCGAGAGGGTGTGAAGTATCAAGGGTTGTAGCAAAAATAGCACCCGCAATACGTTTTCTTGCACTGAGTTTTTCTTTATCTTGATAACTGAGTTGCTCGCTATCAAATAACTGATCTATTTGTTTTTGATTAATAAAATCAACAGACAATATACCTTCTTTGGCTAGCCATTTAGCACCGCTTTTTTGAGCAATAACAACGCCGCCTTGATTAATCCATTTTTTCAGTTGGCTAATATTGCCATCAGAAAGCACGGTATAATCACCGTTAACTAAAATTAGATGGCTATAATTTGATAAGTCGATACTCGCTAAACGAGCGTGCTCGACAATGCTGACTGGTATTTGTAATGTTTCATCAAGGTAATAACGAATTTCTCCTGCTTCATATTGAGAAACTTTTTCACCACCCAACAGCAGCACTTTAGGTTGCGTTAATGCTTGAAATGAACTGCTGCCAAAATCGATACCTTGGCTAGTTAACCCACTGTTAATAATCACTAATTCGATATTTGATTTTTTTGCTAACTCAGCAAGGTTTTCACGCCAGTTTTGCGCTGACTGAATGGCCGCAGGAATAATAATAGTACCACTAGCAAAGGTTCTTTTTGTGCCTTTTATTTGACTAACAAAGCTGTTTGTTGCCACTTTAGCGTTGATGTTTTTATTTTGTAATTGGTTTAATAGTTTTGGTGCTAAAAAATGATGCCATTCAAATGCATAGGCATAATCAGTGCTACTCGTGTTAATTTTGCTAACATGGGCAATATCTTTTTTAGACCAAGGTTTTTCCCCTAACGCTAAACCCCAAGTACTATCAAGTGCTTGAAAATCAATATTCATTGCCAAGGGCATAGTCCAACCTGACACATCGTAGAAGGTGTTATTAGGAAAGTCAGTCTCTTGGTTAAATAATGCTTGTATTAGACGATATTGGCTTTGTGCTAACGGTACATAATAGCTAGTTTCTTTCGCGTAGCTTTTACCTTTAAAACTAAAACTATCACTTAATGGATAAACATTAATTTGATGCTGCGTTAATTTATCTAGCAAGGTATTTAAACGATAGGCATCTTTTGTTTCACTGAGTAAATAGCCGTTAAAGTCTTCTTTTTTTGCCAAATTAATTGCTTGTTGGTAGAAGTTTTTTCGATATTTTTTAAGTGCTTTACGGTTTTGCCAAGCGCCTTCAATGGTTGAAAGCGACGTTAGCACATGGTTTTGAATTCCATATTCAAAGGTTAATAAGCCGTTAATCGTATTTTGTTGCATGCCACGAGCACTGGCTTGCTCAAATAAAATACCAATACTGCCGTTAATATCAGGGTACGTTGAACCTTTACCATAATAAAAATCATCAAAACTCTCTTCGCTATAATATAAACGCTGTGCTTGGTCTAATGCTTTCGCGTGAAATTTGGCCAACGCTTTAGTTAACGTTACGTTTTGTTTGGGTGTTAATGGATTCGTTCTACTGACAATACCTGGTTGAAAGAAGTAACTGCTGTTTGCCCCCATCTCATGATAATCACCTAATACGTGTGGTTGATATTGGTGAAAGTATTTCAATCTATGTTGGCTTTCTTGCTGCGTTAATAATAACCAGTCTCGGTTTAGATCAAACCAAAAATGATTTGTTCGACCACTAACCCAGCCTTGGTGATGTTCAACATGTTCTGCATCACTATTGTCAGCAGAGCCGCGATAAGTCGTTACCCAATTAACAAATCTGTCCATTCCATCAGGGTTAATGCTTGGCTCTAACACAATAATTGTATTAGCTAATAGGGTTTCAATGTCTTTTTCTTCACTCGCCGCTAAGTAATACGCCACCACCATTGCCGCATTAGCGCCACTAATTTCGTCACCGTGAACACTATATCCCAGCCAAATAACTAGGGGTTCATTAAAGTTTTTAGATTCTTTAGTTTGATAAGGCACGTGTCGTTTGGCAAGAATATTGTCTAAATTCGCGATATTCTCAGGACTTGAAATGGTAACTAAAAATTGCTCTCGTAACTGTACAGTCCTACCAATTGAAGTCATTTTTATACGGTTTGAATGTTGAGCTAGGGTATTAAAATAGTTTTTTAATTGATCATGCCTTAAATGGCGTTCGCCAATTTCAAAACCTAACGTAGTACTCGGTAAGGGAATTTTAGCATTAAAGATTACTTGCTTTGGCAAATACGCTTGTACTGGTTGAGCAAATAAAAGCCAAGTAGGCATGAATAAAGCAAAGAAAATAAAGCAGCGAAACAATAACATAATAAATCCCAATTAGATGATCACGGATAAAATAGCAAATAAAAGCAGAAAAATCATTAGCACATCGCAAGATTGCAGCGTAAAATACCCATACTTGAGTAAAACACTCAAGTATACTCAAGCCTTTTAGTTTTCGTGAACATTGTCTCGTGAATATTGTATTTTGAGAAGGCTTAAGTATATATCCTGTTTCAAAATAAAGAAAACAAGCGAGTTACTGTATTATGATCACTATATCACCTACCGCCCAAGAGCATTTTATTAAACTGCTATCTCAACAAGCAGAGGGCACCCACATTCGTGTATTTGTTGTTAATCCAGGAACCGCTAAAGCTGAATGTGGTGTATCGTATTGTCCTGCTGACGCAGTAGAGCCGGATGATCTGAAATTACCTTTCGAAGGTTTCTGTGCCATGATTGATGGTGACAGCAAAGGTTTCTTGGAAGAAGCCGAAATTGATTTTATTACCGATCAAATGGGTTCTCAACTTACCCTGAAAGCGCCAAATGCCAAATTACGTAAAGTAGCAGATGACGCCCCTTTATTTGAGCGTGTTCACTACTTTTTACAAGCTGAAGTTAATCCTCAATTAGCAGGACATGGCGGCGAATGTACTTTAGTAGAAATTACCGATGACGGATATGCAGTACTGCAATTCGGTGGTGGCTGTAATGGTTGTAGCCAAATTGATGTTACCGTTAAAGATGGTATTGAAACACAGCTAATCGAGATGATGGGTGACGAAATTAAAGGCGTTAAAGATGTTACTGAACATGAACGCGGTGATCATTCATATTACTAAAAATAATCTTTATGAATAATTTGCTCGCCAAATTAGGTCAAGATCCAAAACGAAGTTTATCAATTTTTTTAACCGGACTTGGCCTTTTTACTTTAGGGCTATTCTTTATTGCTATTGGTTATTTTAATCACTATTTATGGCAAGTGGTTGGGCTTATTCTTATCGCTGTTGCCTGTATAATTGCTGCTTGGGGTTACTTGGGGATATTTGCTAACCGGTGGTTTAATATCCTCAACAAACGTAATCTAAATAAACATAAGCTCAATAAACATAAGCTCAATAAACATAAGCTCAATAAACATAACTTAAACAAGCGTCAACCATAACAAACATAAACCAAATAATATGCCACTTCAATGACTTACCTCATCCAAAAACACTGGTTTCATCTTACTTTGCTGCTACTTGTTAGCATTGCGACATTATCACTTTGGCCTGCAATTCATTTACCTAGCGTTCCTGGTACCGACAAAACTCATCACTTTATTGCTTACGCTGCATTAGTATTTCCTACGGCATTAAAACAGCCTAAATACACGTTAGCTATTATTGCTGGCTTTATTGCTTTTAGTGGCGCAATTGAATTGATTCAGCCTTATGTTAATCGTTATGGCGAATGGTTAGATATGGTGGCAAATATATCAGGCCTTATTTGCGGCTGGTTATTAGCAGAAGCAACACTGTATATTTCTAAAAAAGAAGCTTAAGTTTGACGCTTATCAAGTCATTTAAAAATGAAACAACTAGAATGCACCTTATATCAATTGAAATAATGAATCGCTAAGTGGTGTATTCATTAATGCAATTGGTATTACATACTTTATAGGTAATATTTATGGAAACTGTTAAACATCTACCCAAACATCTTTGGCAAAAAATTATGTCTGTTATCGCTAAGATAAGTTTTGCTTGTGCAGCAATTGGTGTAGTTATAACGCTAATTTATGCAGACGATGTAACCGAAGAATATAAAGCAGCAATGGGCGCTATTACGTTTATCTGTTTTGCTATTGGTATTGTACTAAAAGCGATGGGTGACACGAGTATTCCTAATTTAAAACCAAAAAAAGATTGATTAGACTTTAAATTAGAATCTGTTGAATATGAATAAACGCCAACCCACAATAATTGCTTATGTTGACCCAGATCGGTAATTTTAGACAAGAAATGTTCCTTATTGCTAGGCATTTCAATGAAAAAGCGTTATTTTAGTCTATTGCTATTATAAGAGAAAGCTCATGAGAATTAACCTTGTTGCCCTTTTTTTATTTTTTTTCCACACTACTGCTTTGGGCGCAATCATTTTACAATACCATCATGTTAGCGATACAACGCCCAAAAGCACCAGTATCACACCGGCACAATTTGAGGTGCACTTAAAATATCTAGAAGAACAAAGTTTTAACGTTGTACCTTTATCACAGATAATGGAAAAAATTAAAAATAAACAACCATTAAAAGATAAAACTGTCGCCATTACTTTTGACGATGCTTATATTGACATATTAACGCACGCTGTACCTTTACTTAATCAACTTAACTACCCTTATACCATTTTTGTTAACCCCGGCATTATTTCTCGACACTCTATTAATAAGGGAAAATCACCTTCCTATCTTTCATGGGCACAACTTAAAGCCTTGGCTGATAAAGATGTTATTATTGCCAATCATGGCTTTGAACACGACTCTATAACTCGGATCACAAACAATTTAACCCAAGCTCAATGGTTAACTAAGCAGACCGAGTTGTTATTAAAAGCTGAGGATATTATAAAAGATAAAACAGGTAAAAGTTGGCGATATTATGCTTATCCTTATGGTGAATATAGCCCTGCCATACAAAATTGGGCTAAAGAAAACAACTTTATCGCCTTTTCACAGCAATCTGGCGCCATAGGTTTAGGTACAGATTTAACGAGTGTGCCACGTTTTCCTGCGTCAATACCACATGACAAAATTTCTGATTTGCGTGATAAGTTAAATTCACTGCCTTTCACTATTCAATTACAAGGCAAAGAAGCTGAAACCATTGTTCAATACAAGCAAATTTCCAGTGTTACTTTTACTATTGAGGCAGATGATTTTTATACATCAGGGCTGAATTGTTATATCTCAGGCTTAGGCAAGCAGAAAATACAGTGGCAAGGTGATAGTAGTTTTACCATCAATTTCAACGGTGATTTACCCACAGGACGAGTACGCTGCAATTGCACTGCTGCTAGCATCAGCAAACCCGGTCGATATTATTGGTATTCAAAGCCTTGGTTTGTTTTGCAAGAAGACGGAGAGTGGTATCACTTGTAACTTATTTTATTTTAATACAATGCGACTATTTTTTGATAATCGCTCAGCAACTTATCACTATCAATACTCGGTACTTTTCCCACTGCTTGCTCAGGCTTAAAAATAGCAGTGATATAACCATTAGGATTAATCAACACTAACGAGGCGCTGTGATCGACCAAATAATTCTCTCCTTCACCGCTAATAGCATACATTAAGCCCATATTACGTGCGAAAGGAAAAAGCACATCATGCCCAGCTCTCAAAGCGATAAATTCACGATTAAAATATGCAATGTATTGACTTAATATTTCTTGGGTATCTCTTTGAGGATCAACACTCACCAATAACACTTGGCTATTATTAGCAATGACTTTTAAATCATCATAAATAAAACCTAAATTCTGTAAGGTCGTTGGACAAACATCGGGGCAAGAAGTATAACCAAAAAAAATGAATGACCATTTTCCTGTTAACTGATCTTTGGTAAATGACTGACCATGGTGATCTGTTAATTCAAACGGTTTAATTTCTCTAGGCTGCTGGTAATAAAGCGCATTTTCTGGCTGAGGCAGTTTATTCACTTGCTGAAAAAGCAAAGCCCCAATTACGGCAGCAACAAGGCCGCCAAGATAGATAAAATATTTATTCATAAAATGATTGTTTAGCCGAGTGGCAATAAATAATGATCAAGTAACAGAATGATAAACAACAACATTAAATGAATGATCGAAAACTTAAAAGTGTCCATAGCCGTATTTTCGTCAGCATTAAACTTTAGCTTCCACGCATAAGCAAAGAAGATTAAATTCAGCACAACTGCGCCAATTAAATACAGCCAATTGCTCATACCAACCAAATAAGGCAACAAGCCAACAATAAATAACAACACCGTATAAAATAAAATTTGGGTTTTAGTGAAGTTAACACCATGAGTTACCGGTAACATTGGAATGTTCACTTTCGCATATTCATCCTTACGATGAATAGCAAGCGCCCAAAAGTGTGGTGGTGTCCAAGTAAAAATCAACAATACTAATAATAGTGCATGGGGGTGTATTTCATTGGTCATAGCTGTCCACCCCAATAAAGGAGGAATAGCACCTGCTAGCCCACCAATAGTTATGTTTTGTGGAGTAGCACGTTTCAAATACAAGGTATAAACAAAACTATAACCGACCAACCCTGCCAATGTTAAATACGCGGTTAAAGGGTTGACCAAGACATAAAGTAAAACAAACCCCAATAGCGCAATACTAAAAGCAAACACCATAGCGTTATTGGCCGTAATTCTACCTTCAGGCAAAGGACGGTTATGCGTTCTTCCCATAACACCATCAATTTTTTCATCGACAATATGATTAATTGCTGCCGCCGCAGATGATAACAAACCTATGCCTAACATTGCAGGTAAAAACAATTGCCAAGGTAAGCCTCCGGGCACCGACAAACTCATACCAACCACAGCAGTCAGCACCAATAACGCGACGACTCTTGGTTTAGTAATATCATAATAAGCACGCCATTTTGACATGATTAATTTTGACGTAATCATAGATGCCATTTTTGTTTCATTTATTACTTCATCAGACATAACATTTCCTCTACTGTAGCCTATATTTTGCGGCGTAAACGGTAAGTCAAACCAATGAGTGTTAGCATTAAACATCCTGCTACAATATTATGACCAACGGCAATAGATAGCGGTAATGAAAACAAAACATTACCCACGCCGAGTATAATTTGACTAACCAAAGCTAAGCCCACAAGCAGTGCAGACGATTTAAAAGTGCTCGTTTTCGCTTTGAAATAAACCATTAAAATAAGCCAAGCTAAATATACTGCTGTAATAATTGCGCCAAAACGATGCATAACATGAATAGTGACGCGTTCATCGTGAGATAAGTGACCAAATTCATAACTATCACGCTCAGGTGGCACCAAATCAAAAGAGTTTTCAAAATTCATTTGATCTTGCCAACCAGACTGACAAATAGGTAATTCAACACAACTTAACGCCGCATAATTAGATGATGTCCAACCACCCAAGGCTATTTGCCCTGTTAAAATAACAATACCTAGCAACGCATAGCGACCATATTTTTTTACTGAAAAATCACTGCGACTTATTCGGTTTGATCGTAAACGTAAATACAACAAAAATAACAAACACAGTGTAGTAAACCCACCCAGTAAATGCCCCATTACCACGATAGGCATTAATTTCATAGTAACTGTCCACATGCCTAACGCTGCTTGAAAAATAACGATAACTAAAATTAATATCGGCAAACGTAAAGGTGTACCTTGTGCTCTATTTTTAAAAGACAAAAAAGCAATCGCTACAATCAACAAACCTAAAGTACCAGCGAAATACCGGTGAATCATTTCATTCCAGGCTTTTTTTGGCTCAACTTTACGTTCAGGGTAGGCTAATTCGGCTTTAGCTATTTGTTCTGCCGTTTCAGGTACATCAACTAGGCCATAACAGGTTGGCCAATCAGGGCAACCTAAACCCGCATGGGTCAATCGCGTGTATGCACCTAAAGCAACCACAACGAGTGCTAACAAAATGCTAATAAAAACTAACTTTTTAACAACATGATTGTGCGCAGTATACAAAGATTGCTCATTCATCTTAGCCAACCTTTGAGTATTTGAGAAGTTTCTTCATATCCGCCAGAATTTGTTTGCCAAACTGTGGTAATTGTTGCGTATTATGAGGAACTTGATGACTTAAAAATACATTACCAAGCGGATCTACAATTAACACTTGTGGTTTGTCTATGCGTTGTTTGGTTGCTGTTGACATTGCCATTAATTGCCACTTACTTTTTGAAATATGCTGAAGTTGCTCACTGGAAAATTCATTTATATACAATGCAACAGGCGACACTCTTGGCATTTCTTTACCTAAAGCGACATAAGTATTGTGCACAGTTTCCAATGTTTTTTGACAATATAAGTCACAACTTTCTGGTAAGCGATAGAGTATTAGCCACTGATGTTCAAAGGCTGATTTATCTATCCCTAGTTGCTCTAAGGTTAATTCGTTCGTTAATAAGTTACCTTTATTAGTTACACCTGTTGCAAGCCAACCCCCATTCAAAGCAAATTTTGCTAAAATAATCGGCAAGGCAAAAACTGCAATCACCATTAATAAAATACGTCTGTTTTTGTATTGACTACTCTTGTTCTGAGCTTCGGTTTGCTGTTCAAGTGAGGTTTTATCGGATACTGAACTCATACTACTTTGCCCTTTTATTACTACTTTTATTACTGCTTATACTGGCTCCAAACTTTGCCCATAGCATCAACAATAACCAAGCTAATGCTAAACTAAACCACTGAAAAGCATAAGCGCGATGCTTTTCTGGCGGCATAACAATGGGCTGCCAATTTTTTTCAAAACCGAGTGTTTCATTTTTATCTAAATAAACCACAAAAGGCAAGAGTTTACGGCTAATTAATGACGAAAATTTATCCAATTCAATTTGCTGAACTCGTAAAGGCCAGCTTACGTCAGAAAACACTTGTTCCTGCAATACAATACCCACTTCAATTAAACGAATATTTCCCTGAAATTGCTGTGCGCCATTTAGTGCTGCCACTTTAGGTAGCTCTTGTCTATTAATTGAGCCTTGTACCCAACCAAGACTTACTAATACAGCATAGCTATTGGTAATTGCCACCTGATAAACACGATAGCCTAAACGGCCTTTATTTACTTGGTTGTCTAATAAAAACACTTGGTTTTCATTAAACTCTCCGTTGACAACAACAGGGTAATCATTAATGTCAGCTAAAGAATCAGCCTTATTTGAAAGTGTTAATACTTGTGCTAATGATATAGGGCTTTGTGCACTTAACTTTGCAATTTGAGCTAACCGTTGTTCTTTTTCTAACGCCCTAGTACTTTGCCAAAAACCAAGCTTTACTAATGTTGAAAAAACTAGCACCGTAAACACTAGCCACAGTAAGTTATTCTTGTTGAAAAAACTTGGTCGCTTTTCTTCTGTACTTAAAGAAGCAGAACTTGGCATTAAAAAGAAAATCCTTACAACATGTTTCGCGCTTTATTACTTGTAAATAAAAACCAGAATCCAGATTTTATTGATTAATTTCCCATCTACTTTAGAGGATAATAACGCAGATAATTCGCTTTAGTTCAAGGAAAAGGCGCGGAGTTGACGCTAGTCAATGAGTACCTTTGACGAAGAAATTAAGCGAAGAATCCAGTTAGTATCCCTAAAGGATGTAGACGAAGAGAAATAGTAATACCCACACTACGTCGACGAAATGCCAATACCAACTTGCGGCTTTAAAAGCAAAATGATTCTCTGGCGTAAAATGGCCTTTTAATATTCTAAAGAACATAACAATTAACATAATGCAGCCTAGCGTCACATGCATGCCATGAAAACCCGTCAACATGTAAAAGGTACTGCCGTAAATACCACTCGTTATATACAACTGCATTTCATCAGAATAACCATGCGCATATTCTAGTACTTGGAAGAACAGGAAAGCCAGACCCAAAATAATAGTCAACCCTAACCAAGCTTTTAATTGTGGTCGCTTATTTTGCTCTAACGCAACATGGGCGAAATGAGCCGTAATTGACGAAGTTAATAACAAAACGGTATTAAGTAATGGCAAACCGTACCAGCCCATACCTGTGGTTTCAGTACCACCTGGCGTTTTGATTAATGGCCAAGTTGCAGTAAACTCAGGCCAAAGTACGGCACCTGTCATTGCGTTGTTTCCTGCACCATCTAACCAAGGAACTGAAAAGGTACGGGCATATAATAGTGCACCAAAAAATGCGGCAAAAAACATCACTTCAGAAAAAATAAACCAGCTCATCCCTTGTCTAAAAGAGTGATCCATTTGATGACTGTATTTTCCAGCCATTGATTCATTAATAACATTTGTAAACCAACCAACTACCATAAAGATAACTAAAGCAATACCGGCTAGTAATAAATAACCACCATACCCACTAACTTCATTTTTAATGTCGGTTACATAATTAGCAGCACCAAAAGCAATCATAAATAATGCCACTGCGCCAACTATTGGCCAGTGACTTTGTGCTGGTACATAATAACTTTCATATTCTTTTGTTGTCATTTTTGTTCCCTTATTCTTTACATTTGCAAGGCTAAAACCTCACCTACAATTCACGTGAACTAATACAAACACTACGAGTCAACTTTACCGCTAATGTCATACAGAGTGTATGATAATGTCAGCGTAGTAATCTCAGCAGGTAAATCAAGGTCAACATAAAACTGCAAGCCCATTTTAACTTCTTCGCCTGACTTTAACGGCTGTTGCGTGAAGCAAAAACATTCAATTTTTTGAAAATATCCAGCAGCCAACCCCGGAGAAACCGATGGTACAGCTTGTCCGACAATATCGCGCTGTGATTCATTTTTTGCATAAAAATTTACAAATTTCACTTCACCGGGATGAACAGACACCTCATTGACTACGGGTTCAAATTGCCAAGGTATTCCTTTAGCCAAACGAGTAATAAACTGCACTTTCACTGTGCGTGACGTATCAACACCATCAGCAACATAAGCAACACCAACGCTGTTGGTTTTACCATTCAAACCGGTAATATCACAAAAAACATCGTATAAAGGCACAAGTGCAAAGCCAAAACCAAACATGGCAAATACCACCAACACAAGCCTTTTAATAAGCTTGCTATTGCTTGCTGTACTTTCCTGAGTATCAGCTTCCTGATTGTCGGTTTTGTGCTCTGTGCCTTTATTCATTCTTAGTCAATCTTCGGTGGTGTACTAAAGGTGTGATACGGCGCAGGGCTTGCCACCGTCCACTCTAAACCTATCGCGCCATCCCATGGTTTAGCTGGCGCTTTCTCGCCACCCTTAATACATTTGATAACAACAGCTAAGAAAATCAACTGTGATAAACCAAAGGCAAAACCACCAATACTGACCCACTTATTAAAGTCAGCGAATTGTAATGCATAATCAGGAATACGGCGTGGCATACCAGCTAAGCCTAAGAAATGCATAGGGAAAAACAGTAAATTCACAGAAATTAACGAACACCAAAAATGCCATTTAGCTAGACTTTCGTTATACATGTGCCCAGTCCATTTTGGTAACCAAAAATAAGCACCGGCATAGATAGAGAATAGTGACCCTGTTACTAACACATAATGAAAATGTGCAACCACAAAGTAAGTATCATGGTATTGAAAATCTACTGGCGTTAATGCCAACATCAAACCAGAGAAGCCGCCAATGGTAAACAAAATCACAAAAGCGATAGAAAATAGCATAGGCACTTCGAAACTCAAGGAGCCCCGCCACATAGTCGCAACCCAGTTAAATACTTTAACCCCTGTTGGCACGGCAATTAACATGGTGCAATACATAAAGAATAGTTCACCAAATAACGGCATGCCCGTCGTAAACATATGGTGAGCCCAAACGATAAATGACAACAACGCAATAGACGCGGTTGCATAAACCATAGAGCTATAACCAAACAGTTTTTTACGCGCAAAAGCTGGAATGATGGTTGAAACAATACCAAACGCTGGCAAAATCATAATGTACACTTCAGGGTGACCAAAGAACCAGAAAATATGCTGGAACATTACTGGATCACCACCTCCGGCAGCATCAAAGAAACTTGTACCAAAATAGGTGTCAGTTAACAGCATTGTCACTACACCTGCTAACACAGGCATTACGGCAATGAGCAAATATGCGGTTATGAAAAAAGTCCACACAAACAATGGCATTTTCATATAGGTCATGCCAGGAGCACGTAAATTCATAATAGTAACGACAATATTAATCGCACCCATTATTGAAGAAATACCCATGATATGAACAGCAAAAACAAAAAATGCTGTACTACCATTAGAGTATGTTGTCGATAACGGTGCGTAGAATGTCCAACCAAAGTTTGGCGCACCACTTTCCATAAAGAATGAACCAAGTAAAATAGCGAAAGCAAAGGGAAGAATCCAAAAGCTCCAGTTATTCATACGCGGTAAAGCCATGTCTGGCGCACCAATCATCATTGGCAACATCCAGTTAGCAAAACCTGTGAAGGCAGGCATTATTGCGCCAAACACCATGATCAAGCCATGTACTGTCGTTAACTGATTAAAAAAATCTGGTTCTACTATTTGCAAACCCGGCTGAAATAACTCAGCACGGATCACCATTGCCAGAGCACCGCCCGTTAATAGCATGATAAAAGAGAACCATAAATATAATGTACCTATATCCTTATGATTCGTTGTGTATAACCAGCGCTTTATCCCTGACATTTTATGGTCATGATGATCATCGTTATGCGCGTCATCAAGCGATTCATTTATTGTATTGGTTGTCATCTTTTACTCCTCGCTTGCCGCTTTAACGTCTGAACTTTGCACTAAATCACCGGTATCATTACCCCAAGCATTACGCTCATAAGTAATAACCGCAGAAATTTCTTTCAAACTTAACTGTTTACCAAATGGTGGCATCATACCTTTGCCATTTAACACTAAAGAAATATGCTCTGTAACAGGTCCTTGGGTAGCAACTGCACTACCTTTAAGGGCTGGGAATGTAGGCGGCAAACCTAAACCTGTAGATTGATGGCATGCTGCGCAATAGGCCATATAAGTCGCTTCACCTAACTGCATTAACTCCTCTTTAGTCATAGAAGCACTTAAAGACGCTTGCTCCGCATCCGCCGCTTTTGCTGTCAATGCGTGTTGTTCATTTAACCATGCGTCATAATCTTCACTCGATTTAACTTCAACAACAATGGGCATAAAACCATGATCTTTGCCACAAAGCTCTGCACATTGACCGCGGTAAACGCCTGGTTCATCAACATTCGTCCAGGCTTCATTAATAAAGCCTGGGTTAGCATCTTGTTTAACAGCAAAGGCTGGAACCCACCAAGAATGAATAACATCATCAGAGGTAATTAAAAAACGCACTTTTTTATTGGCTGGAATAACTAATGGTTTATCTACTTCAAGTAAGTAGTCTTTTCCCTTGTGAGCATCGTTACCATCAAAACTACCGTTGTGATTTTCATACTGTTCTCGTGGTGTTGAAAGCACTGAATAGTATTCAATATTTTGATCAAAATATTTGTAATGCCATTTCCACTGCGAACCTGTGATTTGAATAGTGACTTCGGAATTGTCATTATTTTCCATATCAATTAAGGTGCTCGTTGCTGGAACGGCCATCGCGATAAGAATAACGACAGGAATTGCGGTCCAGAGTAATTCTACTGTGGTGCTTTCATGAAAATCAGCCGCTTTTGCACCTTTAGATTTTCGATGGAATATCATCGACCAAAACATTGCGCCAAAAACGACAACGCCAATAGCGGTACAAATGTAGAGTGCCAGCATATGTAAATCATATACTTCCCTACTTACCGCTGTTACCCCTTTAGTCAGATTTATCTGTGTATCTGACCAAGCTGAACAGGAGAAAAAACTGGCAAACATCAGCCAAACCCCTATCAACCAACGTTGATTACCTCTATTCACTCAACCTCTCCTCCATCAATACCTATTTCACTTGAAGGTGCTTTGTAATCACCTTCTTTAAAACAAGATATAAGAAATAGAAAACAGAAAAGCAGCAATGTACATCACAACACATTGAACTGATTATCTGTTAATTTAGTTATTATTATTTTCTAATTGAGCACTTATTACTTATCATTTAGTAAAGTGCATCATTTGAAGTTTATTAAATTAACTGACGTGAAATGGCCAACTCATCGCTAAATAGTAAGCAAATAATAAGTTTAGGCATCGAATTAGCATATTAACGTCTTTTTATTTTTATACCGCTTTTACTAGTTTTTTTGTTCGATTTCATTTCTAGAATCGCTCAAAACTTGATCTAGGTCAAACAATAATTGTGACAAAAGTCAAAAAAGTGCCAAAGTATCGAATAGAGTAATAACCCCAAAATAGATGTATCACCTGACAGATATAGGCTGTAGATATTTTAGCTATTGATAAAATAAATAATAACTACAGGTGATATAGCAACCAAGTGCAAATTGTTTTTAATTCAACACAGTAAAGTTAAAGGTAATAAATTTAACGAGATAAGAATATAAAGAATAGATTGCCACTAGAGAAAATAGTGGCAATTTAGGTAAGTAAGTACAAGTAAGTGACTACAAGTTAAGCAAATAAAAACTACATCCAATTGCCATTACGTATAACACCAACGGCAAGCCCTTCAATATTGAATTCTTGGCAGGTAAGGTCTACCTTGATTGGCTCAAAATCTTCATTTTCTGCATGTAAATAAACAATGTTACCGTCACGTTTAAATCGTTTTACCGTAACATCATTTTCGACTCTAGCAACAATAACTTGGCCATTTTGCACATCAGTAGTTTGATGTACCGCCAACAAATCACCATCTAAAATACCAATATCTTTCATGCTTTCACCATTTACTCGTAGCAAGTAATCGGCAGCAGGATGAAACAAATTACCGCTCATTTGATAATGCTCTTCAACATGTTCTGCAGCTAATATAGGCTCACCTGCGGCAACTCGGCCAATAAGTGGTAACCCTTCGGCTTCAATAAATTGCTCAGCTAAACGTATACCACGAGAAGTACCTGGTAACATTTCAATATAGCCTTTTTTTGCCAAAGCCTTTAAATGCTCTTCTGCTGCATTCGCTGATTTAAAACCAAAAAACGTTGCTATTTCGGCTCGAGTAGGCGGCATTCCTGTGTCTTGAATATTATCTTTAATAAGATCAAATATCTGTTGTTGACGGTTAGTTAAGGGCTTTAATTCGTTTATTACTGACATATGCTTTTCCTTTCTAGGTAAAGTCCTGTATTTATTTACAACTGTTAGTATATACAGCCATTAGATAAACGCAAGGTTTTACTAATATCAGATCAGGGCATGTGGTTTTTAGGCTCTTCAGCGCACAACGAACTTATTGCATCTGGTTTTTCTGAGCAAGAGAATATTTAACTAGTTTTTAGTGATACACAAATAGTTAAGTTAATGGTTAATGGTCGGGTTGATTGAGCTTATACTGATCCTAACACTATCCAAAAGCACCTACATACCATAAACAAGGCAAATGTAGCCATTAATTATAAAAAATTGTACCTAAAAATCAGCGTATTATTATCGTTTTTTCGCTAAGTAAATCATATATTCATTCATTGCATTATCTTTCACAATGAAACATAATAACAACCCAAGTGAAAGTTAACTGAAAATTTATCTAATACGTCATGTCTAAAAGAAACACTCAACAACGTCGCTATAGCATTATTGCAGAACTTAATATTAAGGGTGAGGTTAGCGTTGATAGTTTAGCCAAACAGTTTGATATTTCAGAAGTTTCTATTCGAAAAGATCTTGCTTCGCTAGAAACCAGCGGCTTGTTATTAAGGCGTTATGGTGGTGCTATAGCACTGCCTAGTGAAATAACAGAGCCTAAAAGCGAAAAACTTTCTAAACAAAAGAAAATAATTGCTAAACATGCAGCAACATTAGTTCGAGATCATAATCGCATTATTATTGATAGTGGCCAAACAACCTCTGCTTTAGTCTGTGAACTAGAAAGCAAAAAAGGCTTAGTGGTGATGACTAACGCGCTAAGCATAGCCAATGAAATTCATGCCCTAGAAAATGAGCCAACCTTATTGATGACCGGTGGCACTTGGGATGCAAATTCAGAAGCCTTTCAGGGGCAAGTAGCAGAGCAAGTGCTTCGTTCGTATGACTTTGATCAGTTGTTTATCGGTGCAGATGGCATCGACATTGAACGAGGCACAACGACCTTTAATGAATTAACGGGCTTAAGTCGTGTAATGGCAGAAGTTGCACGCGAAGTTATTGTTATGATTGAGTCAGATAAAATCGCCAAAAAAATACCTAATTTAGAATTAGGATGGCAGCAAATACATACCCTCATAACTGATGATGACTTGTCTGAATCAGTCAGAGCACAGCTAGTAGCTCAAGGCGTAAACTTAATATGCGCCAAGGCTTCTACTTAAAAGAAAGGATATAAATTATGTGTGGCATAGTCGGTGCAGTAGCACAACGTGACGTAGCAGAGATTTTAGTCGAAGGACTAAAGCGTTTAGAATACCGAGGTTATGATTCAGCCGGTATTGCAACTATAGATCAACAAAACCAGTTGCATAGCACTAAGCGTTTAGGAAAAGTACAAGAGCTAGCACAAGCATTACAAATCATCCCATTAAGCGGTGGCACAGGTATTGCGCATACTCGTTGGGCAACACATGGTGCTCCAAGCGAAGTGAATGCTCACCCACATCATTCTAGTGGTAATATTGCAGTTGTTCACAATGGTATTATTGAGAACCATCAAGCTCTACGTAATCAGCTACAAGGTTTAGGTTATGAATTCGTTTCTCAAACTGACACTGAAGTTATTGGCCATTTAGTTCATCATGAATTAAAAACCAGTGATACATTATTAGCGGCAGTGCAAAAAACGGTTCAGCAACTTGAAGGCGCATACGGTACTGTTGTGATGGATAGCGCTGATAAAGATCGTATTATTGTTGCTCGTTCAGGTAGCCCATTAGTTATAGGTTATGGTTTAGGCGAAAACTTTATTGCGTCAGACATGATGGCGTTATTGCCTGTTACTCGTAAATTTGCCTTTTTAGAAGAAGGGGATGTTGCCGAAGTTACGCGCTTTGAAGTCAATGTGTTTGATGTTAATGGTAAGTCAGTAGAACGCGAAGCAAAAGAAGCCTCTGTAAACCATGATAGTGGTGATAAAGGCGAATATCGTCATTACATGCTCAAAGAAACTTATGAGCAACCAACGGCAATTCGAAACACGTTAGAAGGGCGTTTACTCGGTAATTCATTAGATATTAATACCTTTGGTGCTGGCGCTGAAGACATCTTTAAAGAGATAGAACATGTACAAATTATTGCCTGCGGTACAAGTTACCATTCTGGCATGGTTGCGCGTTATTGGTTGGAAGCGCTTGCGGGCGTTTCTTGTAACATTGAAATAGCCAGTGAATTTCGTTATAGAAAATCACATGTGCCAAAAAATGCACTACTCGTTACTATTTCACAATCAGGTGAAACAGCCGATACGCTTGCCGCTTTACGCTTAGCAAAAGAGTTAGGATATCGCGCTAGTTTAACTATTTGTAATGTTGATGGCTCATCCTTAGTGCGCGAATCAGATTTATCCTTTATGACCAAGGCGGGTGCTGAAATAGGGGTTGCTTCAACGAAAGCTTTTACTACTCAGCTTGTTGGCTTAATGATGATGACCTTAGCCATAGGTAAATATCATGGCATGATTGAAGAAACACAGGGCAATATCGCTAAAGCATTAATGACTTTACCTAGCAAACTTGAAGAAGTACTCGCTTTAGCGAGTTCCATTGAAGATTTAGCGGAAGACTTTGCGGATAAAAACCACGCGCTATTTTTAGGTCGTGGTGATCAATACCCTATTGCAATGGAAGGCGCATTAAAACTTAAAGAAATTTCTTATATTCATGCAGAAGCCTACGCTGCCGGTGAATTAAAGCATGGCCCATTAGCGTTAATTGACGCTGAAATGCCAGTGATTGTTGTTGCACCAAAAAATGACTTAATTGAAAAATTAAAATCAAACGTGGAAGAAGTTCGAGCACGTGGTGGTTTAATGTATGTATTTGCTGATTCTAATGCTAATTTTTCCAGCGACGACACCATGAAAGTTATAGATGTACCAATATGTGATGAATTAATCGCCCCTATTGTTTACACCATACCGTTACAGTTACTTTCATACTATGTAGCCATTATCAAAGGCACGGATGTTGACCAACCAAGAAACTTGGCCAAGTCAGTAACGGTGGAATAGGTTAAATTAAGTTTTACACCTGTTGTGGTCGTGTATTAAAAATTGATCGAGTGTATTAAAGTTTGATCATAATATAACCTTCTAGTAGTCTTAAGCTACTAGGAGGTTTTTTATGTCAGATGCAAATAAGCCATTAAATACAGGGCGGGGTTATGCTTTGCTTGTTTTTTGACCAAACAAAATCTCTGCCCTAAATTTAGCAT
>TARA_R110002167_G_scaffold327858_1_pt1 | contig 41644 bp, 38 predicted proteins | sample TARA_R110002167 | Tara Oceans TARA_R110002167 (sample SAMEA4398238) | marine metagenome | biome: Polar Biome; feature: [MES] marine water layer (ENVO:01000295) within the mesopelagic zone...; material: water (ENVO:00002006), including particulate matter (ENVO:01000060) such...
TCGTGCAGTAGGCTAAGAATTTTGGTATAACTATCGTGTAAGTTGCTAATTTGACTAATCTTTTGGTGAAGATGTTATTATATCACGCTAAGTAATTGAGCAACTTACAATTTCAATTTTTTTTAATAATACACCACGGGTAAATCTATCTCGCTTTCGCCCCCAATATAACTTCAATTGTCTACATAATAGTCAATACTATAATGTGTAGACATGCACTCATTTTTATTTAAAATAAAAATTTTAGTGACTTCATTAACTCGTTGATAATTTATGCCTTTCTACTGAAATAAAACCCGGCACATAAGTCAGCTCGCAGCACAAACTTAAACAGCTGATTTAATTTAACTTAATGATTTGTGATGTTTATACAAATAACAGGTTCATACCTCGATTTCGCCCCCAAATCGAGATAAAGTTAGTCGTCAATATATTGATGATAATTATATTGTCCATGTTTTATAGACTATAACTTTATCTATAAATATTAATTGACTATCTTTGGTCAAACGAAGCTAATTGTATAGTCATGTGAAAAGTTAATTAGTGGTTTCTGTGATGTCATTTAGCGGTCATCTCAATGTGATTTTCCAGTAAACATTGGCTCATTAGATTAAGAAATTAACCATATTAAAGAATATATTGTAATATGGGTTAAGTTCATCTACATTTATTATGGGTGACCTGTGATGCGTTCAGTTTCCTACCCTAAGCCGAATACATTTTTATATATACTACTATAGTTAATTTACCAAGGAGAGATAGAATGACTGAGGATATAAAAATTGATAAAGATCAAAATGGTGTTCAACACGTTATAGACATTGCTATTCATTCCTCTTGGATAGAGTTAGCTATGGAAAAGTTTATTCTAGACGGCAATGTACTTGTTCCGGAAATAAAAGAAAGAATACAAGCATTAACGGTAAAAGAACTGGATTCATTAAAGAGCCTCAAAAATAATGTTCATAATGATGAAATAGTGACTTTTGCAATAAATACTTCATGGATGGGGCTCGCAAAAGAGAAGTTTCTCCGCGCAGCAGGTGCTCAGCTTGACGAGCATGAGCACGCAGCTCTTGATTGTATTGCTGATCATGAACTTGAGACCTTGCAAACTCTTGATAGTAGACTTAAAGAAAGGGCTGCAGGATTTACCGGTGATGCCGGTGGTATCTACTAAAGTTCTCAAATAAATTTTCTGAAAAGGATGTTGAGTGCAGTAACAATACGGATGAGGCTGTTAGTTATGGAATATTGGTTTATTTATAGAGATTCTAAATGAATTTCCAAGAATATCTAAAACACCACTACAATTTTTTTGAAACTTTGGTTTTGCAAATTACTCTTAGATGTCCGTTAGAGTGCGGTCATTGCAACGTCAACTCAAGCCCTCGTGCGAAAATTGCACTTTCACGCCAAAGTATCGATCGAGCCATCCGCGGCTTTGCAGATACGCCTGATTCTAAGATGGTATTCATCACAGGAGGTGAGCCATTCGCGGAATGTGACCTCCTCGATTGTGCTATCACTATCTCTAGAGATTTAGGGTTGGCTACTTATGTGATTACCTCTGCGCATTGGGCTCGCTCCAGTTCTGGTGCTAGAAAGGTTCTAAATAAGTTACCAAAAATCGACCTTATGTCCATTAGCATAGATGAATGGCACTTAAAATATGTACCCTTGGAACAGGCCCTCAGAGGTGCAAAAATTGCAGCAGAAGCTGGTACTGATGTAAATATCGCGCTCACTCTGCGCAATCCAGATGATCCTTTTCGCCAAATCGTCTATGAGGCAATTGAGCAGCTGGAGTTCTCACCCTCAGTCTACGAATGTATGGTTGCTCCAGTAGGCCGATCGGTCCTAAATGGTAACCACAACATATCTAAGGAACCAGCCGTGGGATATTGTCCGAAAATTGGTGCACCAACAATTACCAGTGATGGTTCTATTATTGCGTGTTGTAACGCAACAGAAACCAATCTGATAAGTCAAACAGAACTAGCCAATGAACACGGCCTACTCCTAGGTCACGTGGATGACACTACACTATCTGAAGTTAAACACAAATTAGAGAACGATCCGATTCTTCTAGCATTAAGGTTATTAGGACCAGGATGGATTTGGCAACAAGGTTTAAAATACAATTTGTTCGATAACTTACTAGAAGCCCCCCACAGCGGCTCATCAAATGATATTTGTCAGGTTTGTGCAAAACTAGTACGAAATGGTGAGCGAGTTAGAAGACTTCAAAAAATAATGGCTAAGCCTGAAGTTGCTGCGCAGCTTCGTTGGATTAGCGGGCGAACAGGTTGATGGACGGAAACCGCATATTGGACTCCATTGCCCCATTCGTAGCACTTGCTCGCGATCCTTACATGAAATTTTATGAGGATTGCAATCAACCACAAGCTTACGTAGAAATCCTCAATCAGACTTGGTTTTATGTTCGAGAAACTGTTCCTACAATATCAGCTGTGGCAATGAGCCTTGCTCCTGGCGAAATTAGAAACAACCTACTTATTCGGGCCTCGGAGGAAAAAGGGCATGATCAAATGTTACTTGAAGACCTAGCTGCTGTAGGTCTCTCACCAAAATTGGGGTTCAGTCCGCACCTAGAAATATTTGTTAGTTTAGAAAAGAACTTGAAATCGTCTGCGCATCCTGCTTCAGAGCTCTATGGGCATATCTCCTTTTTGGAGTGTTGGCCTGCTAGTTTCAAATGGGCTGGCAAAATGGCCCAGCATTTTGGTGTGCCGGAAGCTGCAACCAGGACCTTTAGGCTCCACGCAATAGAGGATTGCTCTCATCGAAAAAGTGCTATTAAAGAATTTCAACATCCAGATCTTCATGCTCCAACTATAGTAAGGAGTGCAGCAACAGTTGCAAAAATATTTGCCCGTCACTGGACTTGGATGAATAATTCCTACAGTTATTCTTCTATAATAGAGTAATATCGATATTGAAAGAATTAATTGGCTGCCCTTTACTTTTCACGGACGACACTCAGCAGTTAGCAAGAGTCGTTAGAGCATTAGCGAGTAACTTCGTTAACTGTCTACCTTCAAAGCAGGTATCATTCGAACAAATAAAAGTCTCAAACCAGCCTGAAGCTCTGAAAAGTTTTTCACATAAGGGTCATCCAGAAGCCATTCGCCTCACTTTGGACGAGCGAGCTATCACTCTTGATCCAGACCCATCGGTTTGTCTTCTAACAGAGCTTCTTTTGCAAGAGTTCGAGCCAGCCATGGGAGCAAAGGATGTTCTAGTAAGACGTGAGTCTGGTTTTCTTCAACTGATACTTATAGATCCAAGTAGTCTTTTTAAAATGCTATCAATGAGAAGGGTTTTCAACCATATTTCGCTTATCCCAACTCGAGGTATTATATCCCTTGATTCGTTGAGTCTTCACCTTAAAGAGGGTCGACACCCGTTAATGCTCTCCACAATTCGTAATAACTTACATGGATATAAAGAAATAGATCCATACGTATCATGTTTGCATGACATAGCACATGCACTTCGTTTCTCAGACCAAGGGTTCGATGTTCATCAAGCACATTATGAAATATTTGAAGTTGTCCGCCTGCTTTGTGATAGCCGAGGCTCTCTATACGGAATGAATTCAAAACAGATAAGCTTGCTCCTTGAGACAATTTTAAGTGGCCCACGTCTATCGAGGTCAGGGGATATTTACAAATGGCTAGGCAGAGACATCTGCAGGCTCCTTTTTCTTCAGCGTAAAACTGCTTTCCTGCTTGAACTAATTCGCCTAACCGCATCTATCCACGATACCTATTGGTCAGCAAGATTAAGCCAAGGCTTTACAGCTGCCATAGTTGAATACAGGAACTGCTGATGAGAAAAATATTCGATGGCTTTATATCTACTTCTATCTGTGAGTTACCTCAACTTGAGTTCGCCCGAACTCTTTTAAATGGATGTCGTGTGAGACCCCTATTACAAAATAACTTACTACCATCCATTTGCGTATCAAAACGAAAGAAGCTAAACCAACCGCCAGATGAAATAGTTGACAGAGAGTTAGAGCGCAGCGATTTTTTCCATAAGGGCGATCCTAACCGAGGGCCATCAGAGAGCTCTTCTACTTGCTACAATATTTATCAGGATGTGGCTCATGTTTCCAGTTTAATGCAAATTCGTCTTGGAGCAATTCTTGGGGAATGCCCCTCTCCACAGGGGGCGTTCTATTATCCAATGAATGGTTATCGAAGTTGGCACACGAACAGATTTGATCAGCAAGGATGGCGTGCTTACTTCGTCACAGTAGATGCTCACCAGACTTCATTTTTTCGAGCAATGTGCCCTACCAGTGGAAAAGTTCATACTATTTGGGACGAGCCGGGGAGAGTAAACTTGTTTAGAATCGACCCGAGAAATCCTATATGGCACTGCATTGTAGCAGATTCAGCGCCTAGGTGGTCTTTAGGTTTCTTACTTCGTAACCAAGATATCGAAACCTTACTTATGGATAAGTAGAATAACTGACTGTATCTCTTGGTTGGCTGCTAAGGTTGAACTGGATATTGAAAATGCTATTAATAAGCTTATTGATTTTTTCATTATCGTACTTGAGTAATAGTTACTGTGTGAATATGGTAGCAATTTTCATGAACAAAACCCATTAGTTGGTTGTTGTTGACATTTATAAACTAATACCCCAATTGTCGAGGCAAAATCAGCAAACTTAATACTCATTTAGTGCTCTTTGAGCTGTTAGCATATGGCTTTGAATAGTGTAAATAGAACGTTTTATAATAAACCGAAGTATTAAACCTATCGCGGTTTGTGCCCAAAACCGAGATAGAACTAAATCACGAATGCCACGTTCAATTCGTTTTCTTTGATGAGTTTTGAACGCATTGGCAGCACAGCTGACGTTAACAGTGCTCATAACTATATTTCAGCTATTTGTACGTAAGCTGATATTATCTTTAAATGTTGCATTGTAGTTAAATTTTAATTCAGTGCCGTATGGTTTATTAGATTATTCGCTAACATGTCAATAAAACTTCTCACCTTCGCTGAGGATAACCTGTCTTCGCGATGCACTATATTTACAGGCAAAGATGACTGTTCAAAAGGCTCCAACACAAATTTTAGTTTGTTCCTTTCCAATTCATCTGCTACCTGATACGAAATAACGCGTGTAATACCAAAGCCAGCCGCAGCTGCATTAATGGCTGCTTGGTTAGTGGTAACACTCAGTCTAGATTTTATATGCTGATTAATAAGTTTACCGTTCTCAACAAACTTCCAATCGGGGTTAAGGCTACCTGCCTGTACTTCAATCAGTGAATGCTTCTCTAATTCAGAAAAATGTTGAGGAATACCACTTTTTTCTAAATATTCAGGCGATGCAACAAGTGCTAGGCGTACAGAACCCACTTTTTTGGCTCGCATTGACGAATCAGATAATTCGCCAATACGAACACCAACATCATACCCTTCTTCTAATAAATTCACGATACGGTCTAAGAATACGGTGTTAACGTTGGTTTTTGGGTGCGCGCTTAAATACTCTAAGACTGACGGCAATACATATTGCTGACCAAAAAGTACTGGAGCCGTTACGCTTATTCTTCCTTGTGGCGCTGCGTTTACTCCACGAGCAGCTTCATTAGCTAATTTGATATCATCTAGAATGCGTTTAACATCGTCTACGTAGCGCATGCCGGCATCAGTCATCCTTACATATCTTGTAGTGCGGTTAAATAACTTTACCGATAAGCGATCTTCTAGTGTAGCAATTGCACGAGTTACCGTTGGTGGCGACATATTTAAACGTCGACTAGCGGCGGCAAACCCCTGTTCTTCTGCAACAGCAACAAATACTGACATTAATTGTATTTGATCTAACATTGATTATTCCAATAATTGAAATAATCAATTGTATATTCTGGTTATTCTTAATGAAAGTCTTTTGTTGCACACTAGCTTCATCCTTGAGAAAGGGATTAAACAAACCTTTAAGTAAAGAGTTTTAAACATAAGGTTTAAATTATTAACTAAATTTAAGATAGGAAAGAATCATGAGCAGAATTAACGTAGTAACAACAGAGAAGGCAAACGAGCAACAATTGGCGTTATTTAAAGCGATTGAACAGCAATTAGGTATAGTACCTAACTTTTTAAAAGTATTTGCTAACTCACCAGCAGCGTTACAAGCCTTTTTAGGATTACACAGCATTGCTAATGAAGGTGACTTAGACGGTAAAACCAAAGAACGTATTGCACTGGGTTTAGCAGAGCAAAATGCTTGTCAATATTGTGTTTCAGCACATACTGCCATTGGTAAAAACGCAGGGTTGTCAAGTGATGAAATATTAGCGAATCGTGCTGGTGGCAGCCAAGATGCTAAAGCCGCTGTTGCAGTAAAATTCTCTCGTTCGTTAGCTGAAAATAATGGTGATGTAACCACTGCTGAGCTTCTAGAAATTCGTAATGCAGGTTATTCAGACGCAGAAATTGTTGAAATAATTACGCATGTGGGTATGAATCTATTGACCAATATTCTAGGTAAAGCAAGCCGCGTTGAAATCGACTTCCCAAAAGTTGAATTACAAAAAGCGTCTTAAAATTAGGAACAAAGATCCTAGTGACTTTATAGCAAAGGTAAGAGGATAAACGTCCTATTACCTTAAATTTTATTTTCTACTTTATATCCCCAACATTGAGGAAATGCTGATGGCCCACCAATACGCAAAGATTGCTTTCACAGAGTCTGTAAGGCAAGTGCAAAAAGAGCAGAATAGCCGTGCAGGTTATGCGGGTATGGATACCGGAGAAGACTACAACTTTTTAATATCACAAGAAGAAAGTGAATTTATTGGAAATCGCGATAGCTTTTATATGGCGAGTGTTAGCGAAACTGACTGGCCTTATGTTCAGCATCGTGGTGGTCCTAAAGGCTTTCTTAAAGTGATTGATGAGAAAACATTGGGGTTTGCAGACTATAAAGGAAATCGTCAATACATCAGTGCCGGTAATTTTAGAACAAACGAAAAGGTATCACTAATTTTAATGGATTATGCGAATCGTCGCCGCTTAAAAATTATTGGTTACATATCACAGGTTGAGGAGGATGACTGGGAAAAGCTGGCATCATTAGAAGACGATCATTATCGGGCGCGCGTTGAACGTGCCTTTATCATTAAAATAGTGGCTTTTGATTGGAACTGTCCGCAACATATTACGCCAAGGTATAGCGAAACTGAGTTGTCAGCTTTGATTGAGCCATTGGAAGAAAAAATCAAACAGCTAACAGAGCAAAGTAATCATCAGAAAAATAAGTCGCCTAAGCAAGTAAATGAGATTGCATTAGGTAATGGTGAACTTCCTTTGGTTATTGCTGGTATTCGACAATTAACCCCTGATATTCGCGCGTATGAGTTACGAAGCCCAAAAGGAGAACCTTTACCTGAAATTACTGCTGGCTCACATATTCAAATGCCTATTTCTCTAGTAAATGGTGAACAAGCGTGGCGTCGTTATTCAATTAGTAGTAACCCTAATAGAACTGATTGTTATGAAATTTCGGTGAAGCGAGAACAAAATGGCAATGGTGGATCATTAGCGGTACATCAGCAATATCAACTAGGATTAATTTTGAACTGTAAAACGCCTCAAAATTTTTTCACTTTAAATAGTTTACAGAAGAATCAACCTCAGAATAGCCAGCATGTTGTATTAATTGCTGGTGGTATAGGTATTACGCCAATTAAATCAATAGCTTTAGCTTTGCTAAATCAGCAGAAGAAACACTCAAATATAACCTTTGAACTACATTATGCAGGTCGTTCTGAAAAGGATATGGCTTATACCGACAGATTAACTCACCAGTTAGGAGACAAGTTATATTTATATTCATCTGAAGCCGGCAGAAGAATACCACTGAAAAAGTTAATGAAAAAGAGCAATGTTGAAAGCCATTACTATTTTTGTGGCCCTACTTCCATGCTAAGTGAACTAAAAAAATGTGCGTACGAACTAGGTATTGAAAACAATAACATCCATTACGAACAGTTTTCGGCTGAGCAGAATAATGCAGCCCAAGTATGTGAACTAACGTTGACTAAATCGAATGTTAAAATTGACGTAGCAAGTGATCAAACTTTACTAGATGCCATATTAGATGCTGGCATAGCAGTACCTTTTAGTTGTAAGTCAGGGCAATGTAAAACCTGTGTAGTTGATGTATCACTATCATCAGATATTGAACATTTAGATAATTGCTTAACGGAACAAGAAAAAGTATCTGGAAAAATGTGTTTATGTGTTTCAAGACCAAAAACAAACGGCTTAATAATAAACTTATAAACATTAACAAAAAAATAAAGGAAATAACCATGAACGTAAATTTAGCAACAGAAGAAATTAGGCATCCATTACCAAACTTTACCGTGGAAGAAGCGATTGAAAAAGTCAGTAAGGCAGAAGATGCATGGAATACTAAACAACCTGAAGTAGTCGCAACAGCCTATAGCCTTGACACTAAGTGGCGAAACAGAGATATATTTATCAATGGTCGAGTTGAAATGGTTACGCTGTTAACTGAAAAATGGCAGAGTGAAAAACACTATAAATTGATTAAAGAATTATGGTCAGTGCATGAAAACAGAATCGCCGTTAGGTTTGCCTACGAATGGCAAAACGAAGCTGGACAGTGGTTCAGATCATACGGCAATGAAAACTGGCAATTTAATGAAAAAGGTTTGATGGAGCAACGCCACGCCAGTATTAACGACGTAAAAATTAAAGAAAGTGAAAGAAAATTTTTATGGACGGGTGAGAAAAGACCGATAGATTATCCGGGATTAACCGAACTCGGCCTATAACACTAGACACATTCATGAGTTAAATCATGCAATTATAGATTCCTTAGTTAACCGCGGAAGTTCTATTTTAATGACTCCTCACTTCCGTAATGTACGCGATGCTGGTAGATTAAATTCAATAGCAATGTCTCCTAATTGGCACTTTGAACTAAACCGCTCCGCGGTAATGGTGTACTTGGCAAGCACCGTCTCCCCCTATAACACATTCACTTTTCCTACACTAAGTTTTGAGGCACGTCGCCTCATCTTAGATTGGAGCATATCCTATGAACATCAGCCCATACTTTTCAGCACAACTACGCAAACGGTTTAACGAAGACATGATTATGCGTAAACTCGCCACTAAAATACAAATTGCGTATATATGCTTTGTATGATTGAAGTGTTAACCGTGAAATACCTTAATAATATTGTCGAGCAGAATCACTGGTTCAAGCCCAGTATCGTTACCATCATTTAAAAATCAAAAAATCAATTTAAGTATAGGTATACAATTTAGCGCTAGATAAATATTGCAAGGTCGAACGCCTCCATAACCAAAAGAAACTAAAGCGCAACTTCAGAGTGTCACAATTGGGAATTAATAAGCTCCAATGCCTCATCTAATATTGCAGTAACCGCATTGCGTGCTTTTTCTGGATTACGAGATTTAATAGTATTAAGAATATCGGCATGTTTTTGTACATCAGCTCCGGGTACACCCTTAATTTTATTCGTATACCGAATGCTTACCCTCAGAGCTGTACTTATGAACTGGGTAAGCTGAACAAAAAAACGATTTCCACTAGCGACCAGTATACTAGTATGAAAAGCAATATCAGCATCTAATGGATCATCTAAGCCTTGATCAGCGTCAACCATGCGAGTCAAAGCTGCTTCAATATCTTCTAATTGTTCAAATGTTGCATTGGTTGAAGCAAGTGCTGCCGCTTGAGGCTCTATCGCAAGCCTTACCTGAGTGAATTCTTTTAATAAAGACAGTGAAGGTTTACTACTCAATATCCAGGTTAATACATCGGTATCAAACATATTCCAACTACTTTCAGGCAACACGCGTATGCCTTGTTTAGGACGTGAAGAAATAAGTCCTTTTGCCGATAGCATTTTTACCGCTTCGCGCGTCGAACTACGACTGACTTTATGTTGTAAACAAATATCAGCTTCTGAAGGTAGCCCTTCACCAATTGGATAGGTACCTTTTACTATTGCCATTCCTAGATTATGGGTTAGTTGGTGGGTCAAATTTTGTCTAGGAGAGAGCGTCATTTAGTAGAGTTCCAATTTTATTTAATTAATATGTTATATCATATTTAATTTCATAGAAATATGATATAAGTTTATCTCATTTAATAAATAATACTACAAAGTATGAAAATGTTTTGACGGTTATTATGACAAACCTCTAAACTTTTTATCTATTTGGAGCATTGATGTGAGTGTATCAACACAATATAAAAGTTTGAAAAATAAGGTTGTATTTATTACTGGTGGCGCTAGTGGTATTGGTGCCTCAATGGTTAAAGCTTTTGTACAACAAGAAGCTAGAGTCGCATTTATCGATTTAAACCAAAGCATGGCGGAAGACTTAATAGAGACCTTGTCATCAACCAGTAATGTATGGTTTAGGTCTATTGACGTAACGAATTCAGAATCATTGCAACAGGCTATTTCTGAGGCTGCAGAACATTTTGGCAGTATAGATGTCTTAGTGAATAATGTGGGTAACGACAACCGTCAAAACATTGATAATATTTCTGCTCATGACTGGCATAAATGTATGCAAGTCAATCTAGATCCTGCCTTTTTTGCAGCACAAGCCGCATACAAAATAATGAAAAAAAACACCTCTGGTAGCATCATTAATTTTAGCTCTATCAATGCGTTAATAGGGCTACAGCATATGACGGGGTATGTTACTGCTAAAGCGGGATTAATGGGCATGACCAAAGCGCTCTCAAAAGAGTTCGGCGATCAAAATATTAGAGTCAATGCGATAGTGCCTGGCTGGGTCGCAACAGAACGTCAACTATCGAGTTGGCTAACGGATAAAGAAGAAGACAAATGGACTGAAGCTATGGCATTGAAAAAAAGAATATTGCCAGAAGATGTTGCCAATTTAGCACTGTTTTTAGCATCGGATGACAGTGCATTAATTACTGGACAAAACATTATCATTGATGGCGGGAGAACCTAATTGCAAATTCATGAATATGTTGTTGCTGTTGATTGGGGAACCAGCCATTTACGTGCTTTTTTATGTAAAGTAAATAGCGATAAAACCCTCACCTTAACTGACAATGCGAATAGTCTTGGGGTAAACAAAGTTATTACTAGCTTTGAGCAAACGCTATTTGATTGTATTGCTCCTTGGGTCGTGCAATATGGCAAAGTGCCAATTTTTATGATGGGACAAATTGGCTCCAGTATTGGCTGGAAAGAAACAAGCTACCTTCCTTGTCCTACGGAACTTGGAGACATTGCATCACACTGTGTAAATTTTTCGTGTTCTGACCATGAAATCACCATTATTCCAGGGTTAAGTTGTCACTTAAGTAATAATAACTATGATGTTATGCGTGGTGAAGAATTGCAAGTTTTGGGCTGGTTGCAACAAAACCCTCAACATTTTATCGGCACACATTTGATTTGTTTACCAGGAACCCATACAAAATGGGTCTTGATTAAAGCGGGGATGATTGTACTTTTTAAAACAGCGATGACAGGTGAGCTGTACGATTTATTGACCAATCACAGTATTTTAATTAAAAAAAGTGATGCCATATTTGATCAACCCTCTTTTCAAAAAGGGGCTGATTTTACTTTAAAAAGCGAACGAGGCAGTTTTATTCATGGTTTGTTCAGTGTCAGAAGTAAACAACTCTTTGGGGAATTATCTAATTCACAAGCATACTCCTATCTTTCAGGTTTGCTTATTGGTAGTGATGTTCGTGCAGCAATGAATGCAGAGGAATGGCAATTATCTCAGTTAGGTGAAGTGTCCATTATCGGTGCAACGCACTTAAGTCAGCAATTTTCACAAGTGCTGCAAATACATGGTATCAAGACCAATATATGCAAAGTGACTGAAATGACCTTATTAGGATTTAATGCTGTTTATCAACAAATTATTGCATTGTCCTGCCCTAAAAAGTAAACCCCGACGTTAGATTTAATAAGGATTACCTTTGAAAGAATTTATTGAAAAGCATCCTGTTATCGCTATTTTACGCGGTATAACACCTGACGATGTAATCGAAATTGCACAGTGTTTATATACCCACGGAATTCGAGTCATTGAAGTCCCTTTAAATTCTCCGCAAGCACTAAAATCTATAGGTCAATTGGTTGATGCACTACCACAAAATTGTTTAATTGGCGCTGGCACGGTGACTAATACACAACAAGTTAAACAAGTAGAAAATGCTGGCGGTAAACTGATCATTTCACCCCATTGTGATGTAAACCTGATCAAGTATTGTCTGTCAGCCAACTTACATGCTGTTGCAGGGATAGCAACACCTACAGAAGCCTTTGCAGCCTATCAAACTGGGGCAAGATGGTTAAAACTCTTCCCTGCACAAACTTACGGTTATTCTCATGTCAAAGCACTTACGTCTGTTTTGCCAAACGATGCTCATATTATTCCTGTTGGTGGTGTTTCCCACAATAATGCTCTGCAATGGTTATCATCTGGTGCCAGTGCTCTGGGCTTAGGGAATAGTTTATATCAAAGTAATGACACTCTTGAGTTTCTTATGAGTAAAGTCATCAAATTGAATGAAACACTAAATATTATTGAAAATAAATAATGACTAAGATGATGGATTTTGCAACAGCCACGCTACTCAAGGTTATTCCTTGCCAATGCCAGCTAGGTGAAGGGGTGTTATGGAATGTAGAACAACAAGCCATTTATTGGCTAGATATTGAAACGAGTCATTTATATCGTTATTTTGTTGCAAGTAAAATCATGGAAAAGTTTACCTTACCACACCGTATAGGTAGCTTTGCATTCACTCCCATAGACAATCAAATTATCGCAGCCTTTGCAGGGGGAATTGCTCGATATAACTTAAAGACATCCAATTTAGAGTGGATAGATCAGCCAGAGCGCCATATAGCAGGCAATCGATTCAATGATGGTAGAGCCGATAAGCAAGGACGATTTTGGGCAGGAACTATGGTCGAAAATGCGGCGCTATCTGAGCAACAGGCTTCGTTATATTGTGTTGATCATCAACTTAATTGCCATAAAAAAATAAATAATTTAGCTATTTCTAATGGCTTATGTTGGAACAAAACAGGCGATATCCTCTATCATGCTGACTCGCCAACACATAAAATCTTTCAGTATGATTTTTGTAAAAACACAGCGGCAATTACAAATAAACGCTTATTTGCCAGCACAAATGCTTCTACATTCCCTGATGGCTCAACAGTAGACGCTCAAGATTACTTATGGAATGCGCAATGGGGTAATAGCAAAGTAGTAAGGTATGATTGCAATGGAAAAATTGACTTATCAATATCTCTCCCAGTATCACAACCCTCCAATGTTGCAATAGGGGGCGTCAACTTAGATTGGTTAATTGTAACCAGTGCAAAACAAGGCTTATCAGAATATACTCTAGCCGAAGAGCCATTATCAGGTAACCTCTTTATTTATCAGTTAACTGGCGTTACTGGCTTAATTGAACCCAAGTGTACTATTTAGCTGCACCACCTCTTTTTAGCCGTATAAAGCACCTGTTTTACTTCAAATAAACTTATCACTAGACAAGACTACAGCTTAATGGTTTAATTTATGTCACATTATTTATCATATTAATATGACTTAACCCATCTATGACTTCTATCTTTTTAACTAATGCAGTCGCCAGAGTAGAAATTTCGCCTCAATTAGGTGGTGCCATTTTAGCTTATGATGCTAAATTGCATAACCAGTTTTTTCCTATATTAAGAGATAGTCACAAGGCAAAATCAGTATTAGAGAGTAGCTGTTTTCCTCTGGTGCCCTATTCTAACCGTATCAAGCATGGTCAATTTAATTGGCAAGAAAAAAGTATTACACTTCCTCTCAATCATTTACCAGAAAAGCACAGTATTCACGGCCATGGTTGGCAACGCCCTTGGGAGGTTACACATCAAACAGATAACAGCTTAACACTGCAATATCATTACCAAACAGCCGAGTGGCCATTTTCTTATAGCGCTCAACAAGTTTTTACACTTAAAGATAAGTCTTTGAATATCGTACTGTCTTTGATTAATACTTCAAATAGCAAAATGCCTGCGGGTTTAGGACTACATCCTTACTTCAGCTTAACCAATGAAACATCTTTTAAATGCTCAGTGGATCAAATGTGGGCTGTTGATGATGAAAGCATGCCAACAAAACTTGTGGATGCGCCTAAAGCTATGCATAGTTCAAAGGGGTTATCAATATTAGAGAGCAACTTAGATAATGTGTTTACTGGCTTTACTGGTGTGGCAAATGTGACTTGGCCAGAATGGCAAGCTAAGGCCAACATTTCAACTTCATCAAACTGTAAATTTATGGTGATATATAGCCCAGAGGGAGAGGACTATTTTTGTTTTGAACCGGTAACCCACGGTACTGATGCTATAAACAGATCAGGTAAAGGTATGAAAAACACCGGCGTTATGTCGTTAAATCCTCAAGAAAAAATGACAATATCAATGCGAATTTCTCCTGAAGAATTATCAAAGCCATAGTCGCTAGTCACAAGCAAATTAAACAAGTGCGATAAAACCAAATGCGTCAGCATAACGATATCTTTATGCCGACAACATTAATTTACTTAGTCATTGACTGCATTCAATTCAAAAATAAGCGACGACTGTGGGAATAACACAGGCAACTGCATACCCAATTGCATTAATGATTCACCAGAAAACTTTTGTCCCTGAATTTTGCTTAAAACAGAGGGTGAATATTCTTTGAGCTGAGTCGGCCAAATAAGTGTTAATTTATAGATTTTTTCATCGGCTAAACCAACAAATCTGTACTTAGGCGGTGTTGTTCTTTTAGTTTCATTAATACTGTTATAAGCAAATAGCGCTTGTGATTTATCATTATTAATAAGTCCAAAATTAATCGAGTCACCATCATGATTCAAACGCAATAATTTGCCACTGTGAATTAATTGACGATGTTTTTTATGTAACGCAATAATCGTGGTTAACTGTTCACAGTCTTCTTCGGTTAGCTCTCTTGGATCCATTTCGAGTCCCATATGACCAAAAAATGCCACGGCAACACGCATTTCCATACTAACGGTTCGACCCGTGATATGACACTCTCTTGGTCCAACATGAGCACCCATCACTTCACTAGGAAAGAAAAATGAGCAACCTCGCTGAATAGCTAACCTATCTAAAGCATCATTAGAATCAGAGGTCCACACACGGTCAGTATGGGCAAGCACACCATAATCAACCCGAGCGCCACCAGATGAACAACTTTCAATTTCAACATGTGAGTGCTGTTGTTTTATGCGGGCAATTAATTGGTATAAAGCACTTGTTTGTTGATGAATAGCAGGTTTACCTAATGCATTACCTGCGTGATTGATGTCTCGATTCATATCCCATTTAATGTAAACAATTTGGGGGTATTCGCTAAGAATGTCATCAATGGCATGAAACAGATAATCAACCACTTCAGTGCGCGTTAAATCGAGCACTAATTGATTTCTAAAATTTAGTTGTTCGTTGCCTGCTGTTGCCAAAACCCAATCAGGATGCGCGCGATATAAGTCACTGTCAGGGTTAACCATTTCAGGTTCAAACCATAAGCCAAATTCCATACCCTGTTGATTGACATGCTCAATGAGAGGTGATAAACCTTGCGGGTAAATCTTTTTATCAACAATCCAGTCACCTAGGCCAGCGCAATCTCCACGGCGCCCTTTAAACCAACCGTCATCTAAAACAAAACGCTCTACCCCTAACTCTGCTACCTTATTTGCTAGTTGCTTTAACGTGTCAATATTGTGATCAAAATATATCCCTTCCCAGGTATTATAATGAATAGGACGGGGCGTTTTACTTAGTTTTGGTGATAATAATTCACGGCGAACATACTGATGAAAACAATGAGATAAACCACTAAAACCTTGATCAGAATAGGCAGCATAAAGCATAGGGCTTTGATACGACTGTTGTGGCGCTAATACGACTTCGCCCGGCATTAATAATTCACCTAGTTGAACATAACTGCGGCCTTCGGGTAAAAGTTCAGCCCGCATTTTATGGTTACCACTCCAACCAAGGTGGAAACCATAACATTCTCCCGCTTGTTCATGGGTGTGGCTGTTGTGCATCACCAACCCAGGAAAATTGTCATGTGAGGTTTTTCCTTTACGGTTTTCACGTACAAAACTGCCTAGAAATAAATCAAGTGAATGACATTGAAACTCGTTTGACCAACGCCCCTCAAAAGACATGATTTTATTCATTTGTTCAGGTAAAGGAATCGTAGGCGTTGCACACCAATTAACGGTCAATGGTTGGTTAGTTAAATTAACCAACGCTGTAGAAGCTGACAATACATCAGTATCATGGTGCAATGCTAAGGTATGCACGACCTTAACTTGTCGAATGTCATCAACACTTTCAAAGATGACTTTGTTATCATCCGTTTGAAAAATATTAACAAGATCACCACCGAGCGACCACGCATAATCATGGTTATTAATTTCAATACCCGGTGCTCCCGTAAAACCCTGACCTAATAAAGGAGACAACGAAATGGGCGCTTCAACAACCAAAGAACATTTAGCTTCTTGGCGGGTCGATAGCAGGGTTAACATATGCGCCGAGGTTTGTGTAGATAACAATTTTCCCCAATAAATAATAGCCGGTGTTCTACTTTTACAATCAACAATTAGGCTAGCATTAATACTATTGAGCTGAATATAGTGTTGGGATGGTTTCATTGTAAACGTCCTTCATATTGAAAATTGAGATATATTATAGATTTTTTTGTATTCACTATTACCATTACCATATTAATAAATATAAGTATTACATAATCTTATTAGCAACATTTAGCACTTTCTCATGTTACTAATAGTAATTGAATAATTTATATAATGAAAATACCACTGGAATATATCATATAAATAAGGTTAATATGAACAAAAGGTTTTTAATAAAGATATTGGAACAAATTAAATGTTAGGTGTTTGTTATTACCCAGAGCATTGGCCTGAAAAAATGTGGGCAAAAGATGCTAAAGAAATGCGTGAACTCGGCTTACGTTATGTTCGTATTGGTGAGTTTGCTTGGTCAAGAATAGAATTTAGCGAGAGTGTTTATACCTTTGACTGGTTAGACCGTGCAATAGATACATTAGCCAACGAAGGTTTAGAAGTGATCATGTGCACGCCTACGGCAACGCCGCCAAAATGGCTCATTGATAAATACCCTGATATTTTACCTGTCGATATTAATACAGGTACAACTCGCGGCTTTGGCTCTCGCCGACATTATGACTTTTCAAGTAAAAACTATTTTCGTGAAGCAATGCGAATCTCTGAAGTTTTAGTGAAGCGTTATGGTGAACATCCAGCGATATGTGGTTGGCAAACCGATAATGAAATAGCTTGTCATGATACTACCCATAGTGGCTCACTCGCTTCACGAAAGGCTTTTCAAGAATGGTGTAAAAACCGTTATAAAACCATTGATAAACTCAATACCGATTGGGGTACTGTTTTTTGGTCAATGGAATATCAAGGCTTCGAGCAAATTGAACTACCTATATTAGCGGTTACCGAAACTCATCCTGCTCATCAGTTAGCTTATCGCCGTTTTAGCTCTGATCAAGTGATCAAATTTCATAACAAAATGATCGAGATAATCCGTCAATATGCCCCAAACCGATTTGTTACCCACAACTTTATTCCAATGGTAGATACGCAAACCGATAATTATGCTTTAGCTGAAAATTTAGACTTTGTCAGTTATGACAATTACCCACTGGGTCGTTCGGACTTGTTTTTTGCAAATAAACCCGCTGAAGAATTCAAACCTTATATGCGTACAGGTCATCCTGATTTTGCCAGTTACGACTTTGATCAAAGTCGTGGTATCAGCAAAAATAATTTTTGGATTATGGAACAACAACCTGGTCCTGTTAATTGGGCACACCATAATCCTCGCCCCGAAAAAGGAATGGTACGTTTATGGTCATGGCAGGCTTTTGCTCACGGGGCAGATTGTGTCTGTTATTTCCGCTGGCGCCAAGCACCGTTTGCTCAAGAGCAAATGCATGCAGGTGTTAAGCGCAATGATAATTCAAAAGCTGCGGCATGGGCTGAAATTGAACAAATGCGCGATGAGTTAAAAACAGTAAACTTTTCTATCGATGCACCAGTACAAGCAAGCGTTGCGATTATATCCGGTACAACTAACCAATGGGTTAGCGAAATTGAGCGTCAAGGTGACAGTTACAACCATCAACAAACAGAGTTTTCCTACTATTGTGCTTTACGCCAGTTAGGCTTGGCGGTAGATTTTATTTCTGCTGACAGTGATTTCAACCAATACGATTTAATCGTTGCGCCGTGTTTACCTATTGTAGATGATGCCTTTATTGCTAAATGTCAACAAACCAAGGCACACATCGTTTTTGGTCCGCGTTCTGGCGGAAAAACCGAAGAACTTTCATTAGCGCCTAATTTACCACCAGGAAAACTTCAAGCCTTGCTACCAATAAAGGTACTCTCTACTGAAACCATTCGTCCTGATTGTAGTGAGGAACTGAGCTACAAAGACAATACGTTTGAAAGCCGATGCTGGCGAGAAGAATTGGAAATTAGTAACGATATCATTGTTGATGCTTATTACCATGATCAATCTCCTGCCATAGTTCGTTATGGCAATACCAGTTATGTTGCCACACTTACTTGTGATGAATTATTAATTGAGTTTTTTGATCATTTAGCCAATGAACTTGATATTACCACCATCAGGTTACCTAAAGACATGCGGATTGTGCATCGTGGCAATCTTGCTTATATCTTCAACTATGCGGGACATGCACAAACTTTTCCAGCAAAAAACATCGGTTCGTATCTATTAGGGCAAGCCACTATGGCCCCGTATGATGTCGCCATTATTAAACTGAATCACTAATAACAGCTAATTTATTTTTAAAAAACAAAAAATTAACAAACAAGAGATTAGCAAGGGGAATCCGTGAATATTCAAATAGCAGTATTTTTATTTATTACTATGTTAATTGCATTTTTAACCTATTTAAAATGTAGAGGACACAGTAGAGGAAAGGGAAAAGATCAACAAAATAAAGAGTATTTTTTAGCGGGTGGTGGTTTAGCCTGGTATTTTGTCGCTGGCTCGATAACACTCACTAACTTAAGTACCGACCAATTAGTTGGGTCAAACGGCACCCAAATGGCCTTATTAGCATGGTGGGAGTTTGCCGCTGTACTTGGCTTGATAATACTCGCAAAGGTTTTTCTGCCTGTTTATTATAAATACAACTGCACCACAACCACTGAACTATTAGAAAAACGTTATAATAACAAACATATTCGCGCAGTTATCGGTGCTATGTTTTTCCTTAGTAGCGCATTGATCTTTTGCCCTGCCGTTATTTATTCCGGTTCATTATTTATGCAGACAATGTTTAAAGTTGATATCCCTTTAATGTACATTGCCACTGCTTTTGCTACGTTAGGGGCAATGTACGCTATATTTGGAGGGCTTAGAGCGGTTGCCGTATCCGATACTTATTCTGGTGTGCTACTTTTAGGGATGGCGATTGTTGTTTTATTCTTATCTTTGAATGCTATTGATTATGATTTTTCAGGTATTCCTGAGGAAAGATTAACACTCATTGGTGATAATGATTCTCCAATTCCATGGCACACATTACTAACAGGGATGATTTTTATTCAAATGTTCTATTGGGGAACAAACCAAGTTATTACTCAGCGAGCAATGGCAGCACCCAACCTTAAAGAAGCCCAAAAAGGTGTATTTGCTGCGGTAATTATTCGAATTATCATCGTCCCTGCAATTATAGTTATACCAGGGATAGTCTCGTTTAAACTTTACGGTGATATAGGCGACACTGCTTACGGTCAAATTGTTGGCGATTTACTACCAGGATGGCTCTCTGGAATTTTTGCAGCCGCAATGGCTGCTGCCGTTCTCTCAACCTATAATAGTAACTTAAATTCAGCAACAGCTTTGTATGTGTGCGATTTTCATGAACCTTATATTAATAAAGATATAAACGTACCAAAACTAAGTGCATGGATCACCGTTGCGCTAACCATCGTTTCCTTAGCGCTAGTCCCTGTATATCAACAAGCTGAAAGTATTATTAACTTACTCCAACAATTGTGGGGGCTGTTTAGTATGCCGATATTATCAATCTTTATTGTCGGACTATTATTTAAGGGAGTACATGCAAACGCTGGTATAGCGGCAGTCTTTTTTGGTGTGATTTTATATGGTTCATTATCATTTGAATTTTCACCATTTCATGCTCCTTTTGGTTTGCATTATATCCATTTAATGTTTGTGACGTTAATTTCTTGTATTTGCTTTGCGCTACTGGTAAATCGTTTTATATTTAAAAATAAAGCTAGCTTAGCATTTACAAAGAAAAACATTTTATCAACATAATAATTATTGGTAACAACATAAAAAAAGCCATTCAGATGAATGGCTTTTTTTATACAATCTCAAAAAATTTAAGTTCAAACAACTTTCATGTTTACTGAATTAATAACCATAACCTTCTTTTGACTGTATAACTTGATCATTCTATTCACTTGCACCAAAGAAGCGAGCATCGCCATAATAGGGGGGTAATAACCGCGCTCAATAAATAATAACTTTTGCTCAGCGGTTAACTGAGATAATTGTTGTTCATTAATATTATAAAGTCCTTTAATAACTTTATTTTCACCATTATCACAATTCACATTAAGCACTAATTCCATTAGTAAGTGGTGTTCTAATAATGCAGCAATAAAATGTTCAGTATTAACATGAGCTTCAAAAATGGCTGAAAATTCTTGGTTGATTTGAGTTAACCTTTCACTGCTTGAACCATCATCGTTCAACAAAGAAGCTCCGCCACTTTGGCCGATTAGTTGACTTTGTAAGTTGATACTCGTCGTCAATTGTTGCTCGTTTTCAGGATCAGCACCTAGGCCAAATGGCAACATAGATAAACTTTTAGGTAGGTAAGCAACGTCGTTCGATAGTTGACCATTAAAAAAAATATTATCGTCTTGTAAGCCAAGTAAAGCGATAGCAGAGAAATTCCCATTCTGACTACTTTTGGTGAAAAACAACGGGTAGCTTGAAGAGGAGGAAACAAATTCATCCGCACTAATTAAAGCTTGGCTTTGTTGACTAATATCATGCCAGTCTAGCTCTGTACCTACGGTAATTGTTTGTTGTAAATCCAGTTTAAGTGGTGTAAATGTTGTCATATAAACTCTGTATATTAGTTATATTTTTTGAAAGCCATGAGATTTTATCTGTGTCAGCAAGGCTCTGTGATTTGGTAAACGTGCAGTCAGCTGAGCCGTAGCTTGCTTGTTCAATTGAAATAATCTGTCTGCTATTTGTGGTTGAGAAAGCAAGTGCTCGCGTTGTGAAAGATCTGTTTGAAAGTTCATACCATAAAGTACATAAAGATAACTCGCTGCTGGAAACGTTTCCACTGCACTCGAAAAGTCATATTCATGTGGTGGCTGATATTGCCATAATTTGAGCTGTTGCTTTAAATGCTCAGGTATTGAAGGCTCAGCTCTCATTGCCTGCCAAAAGGGTTCCTCGCGCTTACTAAGAACATAATGCAGCTTCAAAAATTCAATAACTTTTTGCCACCGAATGGTCATATCGTTGTTAAATCGCTCAGCCACAAGCGGTAATAAACTTTTACACCCCGGTAATTGCTGTGCAACATGGTCGGCAGAAATTTCAATCAACATTAATGCCGCTGCTTCTAATGGCTCTAAAAAACCGGCAGAAAGTCCAATAGCGACACAGTTCTTATGCCAAAATTTCTCGCGATGTCCCGCTGTAAATTTGATTTCTTTAGCCTTTAGTTGATCACTATTAACGCCAATATAATCTGCTAACGTTTGTTTCGCTTGCGCTGTAGTTGTGTATTCACTCGCATAAACATAACCAACTCCGCGACGGTTACTTAAACCAATATCCCATATCCAGCCACAATCTTGGGCGATAGACTTGGTATGAGAAGTAACAGGAGACTCTTCATTATCGTAAGGTAATTGAACGGCTAACGCGCTATCTGCTAATAAACAATCTGATTTTTTTACAAACTGAACACCCAACGCCTGTCCTAGCAATAAGCTTGAAAAACCTGTGCAATCAATGAAAAAATCACCCGAGATACTTGGTGTGTCTTTTAGCTCAATCAGCTCTATATAGCCGAGCTTATTTAATTTCACTTGTTCGACCGTATCAATAACATGAGATATACCTAAGTTATTTATCGCATGCTCTTTAATTAATTGGGAAAATTTCCCTGCATCGAGGTGATAACCATAGTTCGCCTGCCCTTGATATTGTTTATCCGTAATACTTTTAGGAGCCAGATTGAGATCACACAACTGAGGTTGAAAACAGACACTGCTAGCAAAATTTTGTTTTTCCTCTTGCAGCCAGTAAGGGCTTAAATCAAATTTATCATGTGCTTGTGGTGCTGAAAAAGGGTGATAGTATTTATCATTTTTTTGACCGTCGACCCAGCCTATAAACTGATTTCCTTGCTTAAAACTTGCGTTACATTCACGCAAAAATATATTTTCATCAAGACCAATTTTACGTAAAGTATTGCGCATGGTCGGCCAAGTACCTTCACCCACACCTACGGTTGGTATATCGCTTGATTCGATTAAGGTAATAGATACCGCAGAAGTTTTGCTCTGAAATTGTTTTGCTAATAGCGCAGCTGTTAACCAACCAGCAGCTCCTCCGCCAACAATAACAATGTTTTGAATAGGACCTGTCATATAACCTCCTGAATAATTATTCACCGTTTTATATTAACAAAAAGACACTTAAAAAAAAGGGGGTCATAGACCCCCAATAAAACGTGTATCAAACAACTTTATCTAAAAGCTTGCGCGAACACCTACAGCCCAACGAGCGCCAGTATCTTCTAGACGTACGAATTGATTTTGATAACGACCATTACGGCGTGTCACTTCGTTAGTGATGTTAATGCCTTCAGCAAAAACGGTAACCGTTTCGTTAATATCATAACTGCCACTGATATCCCACTGAGCATAAGCTTCAGTATTCAGCGGCTCTGTGCCACCAAACGGGCTAACTAAATTTTGCAAGAAATCATCGCGTTTGTTATAGGCAATACGCGCCTGGAAAGGACCATTTTCATAAAACGCTATAATATTTTTTGAGTCACCTAAACCCTCTAAGGCAAATGATTCTGAAGCGCTATTGTCTATTGCAGCATCGCTATCCACAAACGTCGCGTTTGCTTGTAAACCAAAACCTGACTCCCAAGTATGTGTCCATGCGATTTCCAAGCCATTCACTTGTACTACGTCACCATTGCGAGGACGACGTACATCAAAGTCATAAGAGCCACTTTCTAAGTTAAATACTTCTGTTGCAACTGTACTCGTAATGAAGCTATCCACTTCCTTACTAAATACTGCTACCACAAAGTTACTTGTGTCAGCATAATAATACTCGTAAGACAAATCCCAGTTTGTTGATAGGTATGGTTGTAAGCCTGCGTTACCACCAGTTGCTTGATTGTTATTAGGGCGAGATGTGGTAATCGTTACCGCAGGGTTTAATGCATCCATTGTGGGGCGCGTTAAGGTTTCTGAATAAGCTAAACGAACTAACATCTCATCAGTAAGTTCAAGCTTTAAATTCATGCTTGGTAAAATATTGGTATATTTATTAGATGAAGTTACGGGTGTACCATTGTCACCTTCGGCATAAATTTCATTTAAATCTGAAGGATCATTTGGAATTGGCTGTAGGTCGATAAGTTCACGTGTGACACCTGATAAGTTTGCATCCGTTCTAGAGTATCTAACCCCCATATTTACTGTCCACGGCATATCCGAAAAATCACCTTCAAAGGTAAAGTCGATATAGGCACTGAGTACATCTTCTTCTACAATATAAGCATCAGATTGACTTGTCGGGTTATTGTATGCCTCGCCAGTAACTGGATCTAATGTGGCTCGGTATGCATCATATGCATCTACATCATAGGTTAACCATGTATTTGGCACGCCACTAAAAAAATCATTGGCAACATAAGGTGTTAATAAGTCTTCTGGTACACCGGTACCGTAACCACAATATACCCCACAATCACTTGCATAAAGGCGTGACGCATTTTTTGTTCGATTTTGAGAGTAAAGTCCCCAACGCATTTGCGTGAAGGTATCTTTGCCTGTTTCCCATTCAAAATCTACACGATATTCATTAAGTTCATCATCACGATCCCAACCATTACGTTCGTTATAATGTGCTTTACCCGCGTTTGCATTTAATAAAGCAGCATCTCCACCGTCAACAGATAGTGTTGGCGTATCACCACCAGCGCGGTTATCCCATGTATAAGCATTGTTATAGCCAATAACATTAAAAAATACATCGCCGCCGCTATTTTCTTCCGCACTTGAACGCGACAGGTCAACCGTCATAGTTAACTCATCATTAATGCTATATTCAGCATTCAGTCCAAAAGCGTTTATGTTTACTTCACGACCAAAAGAACGACGAATAAAATCAGTTGCACCTGCATTTGAGTTCTCAATATAAACAACCGTATTGTTATCATCTACTTCAGCATCAATGAAATTACCTTCAGAAAACCAGTGACCAGCATTAGTCGATTGGGAGTCCACTTCAAATTTTGATACTAAACCATCAAAAGTTAAGGTTAGATCATCGTTTGGTGCGTATTGAATAACTGCTGTACCACTTGTTCTAGTACGATCTTGCTCATCAACACCAATATCAAAGTTTTGTGGTACATTAACATTACTGAACTCTTTACCATTTTGGGCAGTAAAGTTAACACCTGGACGATAATAGCGAGTCTCCATCATGTTAGTTTGCGACTCACGCTGCTGAAGAGAAGCAGAAACAAGCACCCCTAAACGATTATCCATAAAGGTATTGGTAATTAAACCAGAGGCTTGCGGTGATGTTTTGCCACTTAATTCATCATAAAGACCCTTAACTGAACCGGCAGCTTTAAAACCATCAAAGTCGAAAGGACGAGCCGTTTTTATGTTAATCGTTGCACCTATACCACCTTCTTGCATTGCTGCTGTCGGACTTTTATAAACATCAGCACCTGTGATAAGTTCAGCGGCTAAGGTATCAAAGCTGAATTCACGACCAGAGTTTTCTGTTGCCATTTGACGACCGTTAACGGTTACCATATTAAATTGTGGACCAAAACCACGAACAGATACGTATTGTCCTTCACCACCACTACGATCAATTGATACACCCGTTATACGTTGTAAAGACTCTGCAACGTTTTGATCTGGAAACTTGCCCAGATCTTCAGCGGTAATACCGTCTGAAACATTAATCGCTTCCCTTTTGTTTAGCATTGACGCTTTCAAGCTGCTACGAATACCGGTTACGATAATAATTTCTGTTTCATTTGCTTTTTCATCTGTCTGCGCAGCAAATGCACTTGCGTTGGTAAACGCTCCTGCTACCGCTATGGCGATTGCTGATCTTTTTATAAATTTTGAACCTATACTTGTTGTCATGTTATTCCCCTTTTGATGTTATTATATTTTATTACGTAAATGAATTAAGCTTATTAAACCTATTTATCTTATAAATACATTAATTGTGCAAAAATATCAACTATTTTCTGATAGCCAACCAATATATTTAAGGATTCTTATGTGTGAATTATGTTCAGAACAGCAACAGACCCACCTTTGTATACTTATTACAAATTCATTGTTTTATTTAGGTGAACTTCCAAGGCTCATATAAAATTTGTACTTGTACCGAATTTTGAAGTATATTTAATGACTAGAAATAATGACAGTTAACTAAATACCTCGAATTAACTCTGTACTTTTTTTACAGCATCTAACCACTTTCCATATAATAAATTACGATGCTTATTATCTATTTGTGCGGTGAAACGTTTATCGCAATGCCACATATCAGCTAACTCATCTGTTGAGCTATAAATACCGGCTTTGAGTCCTGCTAAATAGGCTACACCCAATGCCGTTGTTTCGATAATTTCAGGACGGTCAACGGTTGCACCAAGAATATTGGCGAGAAAGCTTAGCAGCCAATTGTTGGTAACCATTCCGCCATCGACACGGATTAGCGTAGGTCTGAGGCCATCATTCTCCATTGCTTTTTGTAAATCTTTTGTTTGATAACAAACTGACTGTAAGCCTGCTGTGACGATTTCTTTGATGCCTGAATCACGGGTTAACCCTAAAATTGCTCCTCTCGCATTAGGATCCCAATAAGGCGCGCCCAGACCAGTAAAAGCGGGTACAAGAAAAACACCATGATCCAATGGCACTTGTTCAGCAATAGATTCAGTTTCACTGGCATTGTTGATTAATTGTAAGCCATCACGAATCCACTGAATGGTTGCTCCGGCCATAAAAATACTGCCTTCAATGGCATAAGTTGCCTTTCCATTTAACCGATATGCCACCGTAGTAAGTAATCTGTTTTTAGACTTCAATGCTTTAGCGCCGGTATTTAACATTAAAAAACAGCCTGTACCATAAGTGCTTTTCGCCATGCCTTCATCAAAACAAGCTTGACCAAACAAAGCGGCCTGTTGATCGCCCGCCATGCCTAAGACCGCAATTTCAATCCCAAATATTGAACTATCGGTATAGCCAAAGTCATCAGATGAATCCATCACCTCAGGTAACATAGAAGCAGGAATATCAAATAATTCAAGTAATTCTTGATCCCATTCTTGCTTATGAATATTAAAAAGCATGGTGCGTGAAGCATTGGTGGCATCAGTTCGATGTTCCTTTCCATCGGTAAGGTGCCACAATAAAAAGCTATCAACGGTACCAAAAGCAAGTTCGCCGTTTTCAGCTTTTTCTTTTGCACCGTCAACATTTTCAAGTATCCAACGAATTTTAGTAGCTGAAAAATATGGATCTAACAATAAACCTGTTTTACTATTAATAAGTTCTTCTATATCAGAAGATTGCATTGACTGGCAATACTCTGAAGTGCGACGGTCTTGCCAAACAATGGCGTTATATAGTGGTTCACCCGTATTACGGTCCCACACTATTGTAGTTTCTCGCTGGTTAGTAATCCCTATAGTAGCTATCTCTTTCGCCTGTACATTATTATCGGCAAGTACTTTTCGACAGGTATTAAGCACCGTTTTCCATATATCATTAGGGTTATGTTCTACCCAACCGTCTTGAGGGAAGTGTTGCTCAAATTCTTCTTGAGCTGTTGCCTGTACTTTACCTTGCTTAGTAAACAGTATTGCTCTTGAGCTCGTTGTGCCTTGATCTATGGCTAATATGTATGTTGACATTATTACTATTTATCTTACTTAATAAGAGTATTGATTAGATAATGCCCATGCTAATTTAATTTTGCAATGATTATTTTCATATTCGAACATTTTATTGTGATAATTAATTTTGGAAAATATCTAACCTGTGGGATAATTTGGTTTTGTTGTCAATTTTAAAACTGAGGTAGACTCTATGGCGCTAAATAAACGCCAAACTGAACTTGTTGAACTGGTGCACGAGAAAGGCTTTATCACTATCGATGAGCTGGTACAACATTATAAAGTGACACCGCAAACTATTCGTAGAGACCTTAATTTACTTGCTGAATTAAGCCTTGTTATTCGTCATCATGGCGGTGCAAAAAGCTCTTCAACAACCGAAAACACCTCTTACCAATCACGTAAAATATTAAATTTAGAAGCGAAAGAAAATATTGCTAAAGAGTTGATAAAAATGATCCCCAATGGGGCTTCATTATTTATTAATATTGGTACCACAACAGAAACAATTGCTCGTGCACTACTCAATCATAAAGCATTAAACATTGTCACTAACAATATTCATGTAGCTACTATTTTATCAGCGAAAGAAGACTTTACCGTTATTATTGCTGCAGGTGAAGTTAGGCATAGAGATGGTGGTATCATTGGCGAAGCCACCTGTGATTTTATGAGCCAATTCCAAATGGATTTTGGCATTATTGGCATCAGCGGCATCAGTAACGATGGCTCTTTACTGGATTTTGATCTTAGAGAAGTGCGGGTAGCTCAAGCGATCATCAATAATTCTACCAATGTATTACTCGCTGCTGACCACTCAAAATTTGGTCGCAATGCCATGATTAAGCAAGGTAACATAGCCCAGATCAATCACTTATTTACCAATCAAAACCCTCCAGCAGAAATTGAAGAAATATTGTCCAATAACAATATATCTACTCATATTATTTAGAAATGTATTTATAAATAAATTACATTTAATTAGCCTTTCTGATTAATCAAAATTTAGCCAAATATCAATTGGCTAAGTTAACTTCTGCTACTCAAAATAACTCACCTTCTATATAAATGAATATATTTAACTTGAAACGAACCAAAGTGAACATTACAATATAGATTATCGAACATCTTATTTATCACACAATACGGTTTAAAATAATATATGAATGAAACAAATGAATTAGTTGACGTGGTTGTTGTTGGTGGTGGAATCAATGGCACAGGGATAGCTGCGGATGCCGCTGGCAGGGGGCTAAAAGTAATATTATGTGAACAAAATGACCTTGCTTCTGCAACCTCCTCTAATAGCAGTAAGCTGATTCATGGTGGCTTACGTTATTTAGAGCATTATGAATTTAAACTCGTACGACAAGCACTAGCTGAGCGTGAGGTATTACTCAAAAATGCGCCACATATTATTAAGCCCTTGATATTTCGCTTACCTCATCAACGCCATCTAAGGCCATCTTGGTTGATCAGAGCCGGCTTATTCCTTTACGATAATTTAGCAAAGCGTGTCACTTTACCAGCATCTAAAGGTATTAATTTTTATGAAGACAGTCCGCTTGTTAACTCGATTAAAAAAGGATTTGAGTATTCAGATGGTTGGGTAGATGATGCTCGATTAGTGACTTTAAATGCTTTAGCTGCTCAAGAAAAAGGAGCTGTAATTAAAACGCAAACTAAATGTGTTAAAGCTGTTCGTGAAAATGGTATATGGACCATTACATTAGAAGATACGTTAACTGGTGACACCAGCACTGTTCATGCCCGTTGTGTCGTTAATGCTTCTGGTCCATGGGTGGCCAAATTATTTTCAGACGCCTTAACACTTAAATCGCCTCAAAATGTTAGATTGGTTAAAGGCAGCCATATTGTTGTTCCACGCATACATGAACAGAGCGAAGCTTATATGTTACAAAATGCCGATCAACGTATTGTTTTTGTTATTCCTTTTGAAGACGACTTTTCCTTAATTGGTACCACAGACGTTGAGTATAAGGGCGACCCTTCTGCGGTGAAAATATCAGAGGATGAAATTCAATACCTATTAAACATTACTAATGACTACTTTAAGAATAAAATATCTCGAGAAGATATTGTTACCACTTTTTCTGGCGTTCGACCATTATTAGATGATGAGTCGGTTAACGCACAAGCCGTCACCCGAGACTATACTTTAGAATTGCAAGATATTGATGGGCAAGCACCTATTTTATCTATTTTTGGTGGAAAAATTACGACTTACAGAAAGTTAGCTGAAGCTGTTGTAGATAGAATTAGTCCATACTTTAATAACATAGGCGGCCAATGGACAGCAAGTAACCCATTACCTGGCGGAAATTTCTCTACTATAAAAACATTGACTAAAGACGTTAAAAAAGAATTTCCATGGCTACCCGAAAAGCTTCGAACGCGATTAATTCGTAGTTACGGTACGCGCATCTTTGCTTTGTTATATAACACTAACAATATTGAATCATTAGGGCATTATTTTGGTGCCGACTTATATGAGCAAGAGATTAATTTTTTAATTGAGCAAGAATGGGTGATTGAAATCGAAGATGTTATTTGGAGAAGAACTAAAAGAGGGCTATACCTAACTAAGCAACAAGTGGAGCAAATAAAAGAATACCTATCTAACCACCCTGCAATTTTAGCACGTAAGTCATCAAAATCAACAAAAGTTGCTTAAAAAGGTGTTGAATTATAATTGTTTATGAGGGTCAATTTCAACGTCACTTTTCTTATTTTACCCTTTTTATCATGTCGAAGTAGGCTAAACCAAACGACGGCATCATAAAGCTATACACCATATAGAGAATAACTCAAATTCAACAAATAAAAGTTGCAATATCACCTATTTTTAATTATCTTATAAATAAGATTTAATTTAAAATTACAAATAAACGTATTAGTTACCGGTGACATGGGTTAGGTAGGCACGTAAAACAGTGACTGACGACACTTGGCGTTGCCAGTCTCAATACCCTAATGGTTTGGAATAATATAATGAATAATTTGGAATTTACTCATCGACGTAAAAATCCACTAACGGGCGACTGGGTGTTAGTCTCTCCTCATAGAAACAATCGTCCTTGGTTAGGCGCTACTGAAGCTGAGTCGGTAATTGAATTACCCGTATATGATGAAAACTGTCCATTATGCCCAGGTAATGAGCGCGCAAATAATGCGGCAACCCCTGATTATCAACATACTCATGTTTTTATCAATGACTTTGGTGCTTTGACCGAAAAATCCAATGAATCAGCTCAAATAAATGATGAACAAAATCCTTTGTTTGAAGCCAATGTCGCCCATGGTGAATGTCGAGTAGTTTGCTTTTCTCCCGATCATAACAAATCACTACCCGAATTAACGGTGGAAGAAATTGAAGCCGTGGTTAATACCTGGCAATCAAACTATGTAGAACTGTCTAAAAAATATGCCTGCGTGAATATATTTGAAAATAAAGGCGCGATAATGGGGTGCTCTCAGCCGCACCCTCATGGGCAAATATGGGCACATGAACACTTATCAACCGAAATAGAACAAGAAAATCACCAGCAACTTGTCTACAAAAATAAGCACGGAAAATCATTATTAGCTGACTACGTTGAACATGAAAGTTCAAAACAAGATCGCATCGTTGTTGAAAATGACCATTGGTTAGTAGTTGTGCCCTTTTGGGCTGCTTGGCCTTTTGAAACATTGTTAATTGCCAAAGATGATATTCAACATTTTGGTCAATTAAACAATCAACAAAAAAATAGCTTAGCTCAAGCATTACAGGAACTCACCATACGATACGATAATGTTTTTAATTGCAGTTTTCCCTATTCAATGGGCTGGCACAACTCACCTGAAAATAATTCACCTGAAAATAACTCACCCGAAAACAAGGCACCCGAAAGTGAAGAGAATAATAGTCACTGGCGCTTACATGCACATTTTTATCCACCATTGTTACGCTCTGCTACGGTAAAAAAACATATGGTTGGTTATGAGATGTTAGCCGAAAGCCAACGCGATTTAACGGCTGAAACCGCGGCTGAGATCTTACGTTCAGTGAATACAACTCACTATAAAAAGGAACCGATAAATGACAACTGATATTTTTTATGAAAAATTTAAAGAAATTTATCAACACCCTGCTCAAGCGATATCGTCGGCTCCTGGACGTGTAAATTTAATTGGAGAATTCACTGACTATAACAATGGTTTTGTTTTGCCTTGTGCATTAGCGTTTGCAACACGCATTCTTTATAGAAAACGTGATGATAATCAAATAATTGTACATTCCTTACACTACCCAGGTGAGCATGATAAGTTTAGTATTGACGATGATATTACCCAGGGTGATTCTCAGTGGGGAAATTATATTCGTGCTGTTGCGTTCGTCTTCAAGCGCCAAGGACATCAATTAAGTGGTGTTGAATTACTGATTGACAGTAACGTACCGCAAGGCAGTGGTTTATCTTCTTCTGCCGCGCTGGAAGTTGCCGTAGGTGGTGTTTTTAATCAATTGTGTCAATTAAATTTGTCTAATCAAATGATTGCATTATTAGGCCAACAGGCCGAAAACGATTTTATGGATTGTCAATGCGGTATTATGGATCAACTCGTTTCTGCCAATGGCGAAAAAGATCATGCCTTATTAATTGATTGTCAAAGTTTAGCAACTAAATCGGTTAGTATTCCAGATGATTTGTCCATTGTTATTGTTAATTCGAATTATCCACGAAAACTCGTCGACAGTGAATATAATCAACGCCGAATTGATTGCGAACAAGCGGCGATAAAAATGTCTACGACCACTTTACGTGATGCTAATATTGATATGTTACATGCCGCTCGTTATAAGATGACAAACAATGAATATAAACGAGCACACCATGTTATCACTGAAAATATTCGTGTATTAAACGCGGTTGACGCATTAAAAAATAATGACATGCAAGCGCTAAGAGAACTAATGACAGCTTCACATCACTCATTAAAAAATGATTTTGAAGTGACGGTTCCAGAGACCGATGGCTTGGTTGATATATGTCAAACAGCGTTAGGTAATGAAGGCGCGGTACGTATGACAGGTGGAGGGTTTGGTGGTGCTATTGTTTGCTTATGTCGCCATACTGATATTAACAAAATTACAGACGCGGTGGCAGCGCACTACTATAATCGTTTTAATATTCATGCCTCTATTTATGTCGGCAAAGCGGGTGATGGTTTACAGGTTTCTGTATTTTAAGAGAGCTTAGACCAATTGTTTTTTTCAAGGATAACTATGCAAAGTATAAATTGGGGAATAATTGGCTGTGGTGCTATTGCACATCAGTTTGTGCAGGGAATAAAAAAATTAAATAATTGTACGATACTCGCGGGGGCTTCCCTTACTACAGGACGGGCTGAAAGCTTTACCAAAAGCCATCAAATAGCACGTGCGTATCGCGACTATCAGTCCTTAGTTAATGATTCCGACATTGACGCTATTTACATCGCCACCACACATAATTTTCATTTTGAAAACATTAAGCTTTGCCTAGAAAATGGCAAACATGTACTTTGTGAAAAACCCTTTACTGTCAATGCTAAACAAACAAAAACATTGGTTGCTTTAGCAAAAAAAAGCAATTGCTTCATGATGGAGTGTGTGTGGACGCGATTTCTACCTGCCATTAAACATTTAAGTCATTTATTAGCACAAGATATTATTGGCGACGTACATACCGTTACAGCAAATTTTAGTATCTGTGGAGATTTTCCTCCCGAACATCGATTACGTAACAAAAACCTTGCAGGTGGCGCTTTACTCGACCTTGGTATCTACCCGTTAACGTTAGCCGCTATTGTGTTTGGTGAGCACCCCTGCCATATACAAAGTTCTGCCAATATGAGTGAAGGTGGGGTCGATGAAAGCTCTTGTTATTTACTCAAATATGAACAAGGCCAACGAGCCATTTTGTCTGCTTCTTTTATCGAGCAGGCTCCCACTGAAGGAATTATTAGTGGGAGCAAAGGTTATATTCGTATCCCCGATTTTATTGGTGCGCAAGCATTGCATCTTCATCTAAATAATCAGCCGAGCAAGGTACTTACTTTCCCTTTTGATGAAGATGAAAACTTTACCTTTGAAATTTCTCACGCGATGGAGTGTATACGCCAGAATAAAAAGCAGAGTGATATTTTACCCCTTGATAAAACCACCGCAATGATGACTCTGATGGATAAAATACGTAGCCAATGGGGCCTTAAATATCCAGAAGAATAAACATTAGTAAAGACAACTTTATAACTAAAACACATGACTTGAAATTCAATAATAGGTATAAAACGAAAGGGATTATGATGAAAATTAAAAATAATAAATCATTACTGGTTGGCGTAATACTGTGCAGTTACTTTCATTTAATGAGTTCGGTAAATGCGACACCAATACCTACTGGTAAATCAAACGAAAAATCTAAGTTAATACCAGAACAATTGCAAACCCTACTACCGGCCGATGTAGTTCCTGAGCTTGCTGAAAAAGGGCGTTTTGATGTTGGTGTAAGAACAATAGAAATTACTAACCCTGCTCAATTTGATCCTGCCACGCAAACAACAAAAGATAGAAAATTAACGCTAGAGGTTTGGTACCCCAGTGTAGTCGATGCCACGAGTGTAAAAACTAGCTATGAAAATGAAACCCGAACGGGCATCAAGTTTGCTATACAGGCCGGTGCTTATCGCGATGAAGCCGTGTTAAATCCAGACAGCAATAACAAATTTCCACTGGTCGTTATTTCACATGGTTATACTGGCTATAGAACCTTAATGTATTATTTAGCAGAGCATTTAGCATCACATGGTTATGTTGTTGCCGCAATTGATCATACTGATTCAACCAATGCCGAAGTAGATATAAAAAACAGTCCTTTTGCTGGTTTTTTCAGTACTTTGCTAAATCGCTCACGTGATCAGCAATTTACGCTAGATTATCTCACTACAATGCAAAACTTTGCTTCTGCGGCTATTAACAATAATAAAGCCGGACTTATTGGTTACTCTATGGGCGGCTATGGAGCTGTTAATACTATTGGCGGTTGCTATAACTTTACCGAAGCAACCACCTCGGCTTTCACCGGCATAAAAGATCCAGCGCAAGCACAGCAGATAATGGCATTACTTAATAGTTGTGCGGGTGGGCAATATAAAAATGTGAAGGTTGACCCAAAATGGCAAGCTGTTATTGCCATGGCGCCATGGGGTGGACAACACAATCTATTTAAACAAGAAGCGTTAGCCAAAATTAATACCCCTATTTTATACATTGCAGGAGATTTAGATGATATTTCTGGCTATGAAGGCATTAAATCGCTTTATGAGAAAACAGGTAGCCAAGATAAATATTTACTGACCTATCAAAATGCTCGACATAATATTGCACCTCACCCCGCCCCATCAGTTGCAAAAGTAAGCGAGATAGACATTGGTCATTATTATGAGTCAGCATGGGATAGCGTGGTATTGAATAACACCAATAAACATTTCAGTGTTGCTATGATGGATTGTTATTTAAAGCAGGAACAAGATAAATGCACGTACCTTGATTTATCTAAAAATTCCAATCAAATTGCTGTTGATGGAAAAACACCTAAGCCATGGAAAGGGTTTGACCACCGTTATTCTACGGGTATGAATTGGCATAAAGCTAAGTAATGCTTATTTCAGCTTTAAATAAATAGCTTCACCATTTTACAAACTGTTACTCAGCAATAATTTCAACTGGTATTACTGTCAACAAAGCCCTCTGACCAATAGCCACGTTAGCATTAGGGAAAATAATAGCTTCGCCCTGCTTTTGAGTTTTAATTTCATGCTCGCCATCGGTTGCGATCACCGTGCCGACAGGAAAATCAGTGAAATTTTCTACATCATCAGCAAAATGCAGCTTAAAATCCTGATATTGCCTATCAATAATTTGATCAATCTCGAAAAAGCTAAAATTCTCTTTATTATAGTCTATTAATGCTAACGGCTGCCCTGAAACTAAAGCCGTTAAGCTTGTCTTTACACCCGCAAAGTTTGTCATGTCGTTTTCACCAAAAGGTTTAACTTTACCTAGTTCTACCGTAAAAGCATGGGCACCAAATTCATTTGACGAAAAATAGCTAAATGTTGTAGTTGGCGAGTTAGAAAATAAAATAGTGTTCACATCACAGGCCTGCAAAAATTGCAGTTGTTCTTTCACCCAGGGTTTATTATGCCGATAAGGGTAAACAGCAAACTTATCATTTTTAGAGCCACGAATAGCGGTGTGTAAATCATAATGAAAACGTTCGATATGTTTATCGGTAACTAAACTAGCCTGTTCTGAGCCTGATATAAAAAAATCACGAACGGTATTTTCTAATAACAAAGCACGATGACGCTCTTTATTTATAAGCCCAGCCCCTTGTCCTTGATCTTGTGAATGACCGCCCGAAAACAAACGATTTAAGTTTTCTTCCACAAAACGATGGCCAATATTAATAGAAGCAGGGTTACCAAATAAAAATAACGTTCTGTGCTCAAGGTGTAAGTTACCTAAAACTAACTGCTTAATTAATTCACTACATATTTCTATCGGTGCAGTTTCGTTACCATGAACAGCGCTAGATAATACAATATCTTTGCTTGAACTATGGCTAAGGGGTTCAAAAATAATAATGCCGGTATTAAGCACAGACACCTTAGTTTTTGCTAAACTGCTAGTACAAACAACGTCAAAGCTAAATGCAGGCATTGAAAATTCATGGCTGCGGGTTAAATGTAAAAAATCACCGTTTGCCAATAATTGTACTTTTAATTGCTCTGCTGTTAATTGTTCTTGTGAATATGACGACATATTTAGCCTTTTCTGTTTTATTTTCGCAACTCGATTTCGCAACTCGAGACTGTTACCCAGTTTATTTCTTGTTATTTCTTTTTTACTTCATGACCACTCATAACCTAAAAACTAAGGCTAAAGTAACTCGCGAATTTTTATCACATCACTCTCATCATAACCTAACAAAGTCGCCGCTTCTGTTAACATCATTTTTTTACGCGTAGTATTTGAGTTGGTAATAACCCAAAATGGACTTTGCGGAACCTGTTTTGGTTTAGTACTACTGCCGCTAGCCGTTAATACTGCTTCACTCAACGCAAAATATAAACGTTTGGTTTTTCTAGCACTCACTTTAGGCGCTATATTGGTCACTTTATTAAATGTCTTTGGGTGTGCTCGATATAAAGCGGCAAGAATGAGCAAAAAACGACCTACAGCGCTACGTTGCATAGCAAGCTCTTCTATATTGATAAAGTTAAAAACGCTTTCTGAGCCGTGTTCAACTTCTTCTATCTCATCTGGTTCGCTAATAACTACTTCATCATCAACCACTTTTTCTGACAACGGTTCTGCTTTAAGTTCTTTTTCTGCGCTTTTACCTAACGAAGTTGTTTGATGAGCTGCCTCATCAAGTTTAAGCAAACGACGCAAAATACTGGAAGCATTCTCACCAATAGATTGTGTATTGGCAACAATGTGAAGATATAGTTCATCGTCTATTTCAATGTTTTTCATTTATCACTAACTTCTATAATTTTTGATTGCTGCGAGATTATACCAATTAAATTAATTAAGGGTACAGGATTCAATGAGAATAAATGTTCAAGAACAAGGCGTTTGATTGGTATTAAACCCAAACTACTTTATATTTCATGATAAAATTGTCATAAGTTACAAATTTAATGGTATGTTCGACCAAATGACACCACAAAACTTTTCACAACTAAGCTCGTCACCACGAATCACATCACAACTAAACTACCAGCAACTTGGCCAAGGAGAGCATATTGTTTTAATTCATGGTTTGTTTGGCAGTTTAGAAAACTTAAATATGGTCGCTAAAAGTTTAAGTCAACATTATTGTGTTACCAGTGTTGATGTGAGAAACCACGGCAACTCATTTCATCAAGCAGGAATGCACTATAAAGACTTAGCGCAAGACGTAATTACTTTACTAAATAATTTATCAATTGAATCCTGCCATATTTTAGGACATTCAATGGGCGGAAAAATTGCGATGCAATTAGCGCTATCCAATCCGCAAAGAGTGAATAAACTCATTGTTGCCGATATTGCACCAGTTGAATACCCAGCTCACCATTTAACAATTATTGAAGGCTTACAAGCTTTAGACTTAACGAATATAAAAACGCGTAAAGATGCTGACAATCAATTAGCAAACTATGTAGAAAATAGGAGTGTAAGACAGTTTTTACTGCGTAACCTAGTAATGAATGAGCAAGGACAATTTACCTTTAAATGTAACTTACGTTTTATTGAGCAAAGTTATCAACAAATAATGCAAGGCTTTGAAAGCAATGAACGTCAAAATAACCAACCCTTTCTAGGTGACACGTTATTTATTAAAGGTGGCGATTCAGATTACATTTTACCTGAACACCAAAACATCATAACAGCGCTTTTTCCAAAGGCTAAAGCCAAAATAATTCAAGGTACTGGTCATTGGTTACATGCTGAAAAAACAATTGCATTTAATAAGATAGTCGTAGACTTCTTAGCCAAGTAATATCTATACCACAATTTACACCCAAACTTATTCAAACTGCGAGTCCTGCATCTTGAGGTGGTTTGAGTATATTTCAAACCCTTTTGATTGAGATCAACGGTTTTATTCAGTAAACAAGCTAAAATTTTTGGCTGTTTTGGCTGTAGGTACCCGTGAAAATAAATGAGATTATGTGAACACTATGCTATAGTGCCGCCAATTTTTAAGCTTACAAACTAACTTTCATGCTAGCTGAACATTTAGAACTGTTAGAGACTATTGGTCTTAATTTATTTTTTCTTTTCATTTTTGGTTTTATTGGTTTATCCATCCACGATGTGATGAACAAAAATGACGTACCAAAAATGGGTAGATTAGTGGTTTATTTTGTATTATTTTTAGGTTGCGCTGGTTTTATAGCCAAAGGCATTATTCAATTCGTCTGGGAAAGTCAGGGAGTTGGTTAGTGGCAAAAGAGTTAACAGACATAACCACCATTGATTTATTTAATGATGAAAAGCGTCCCGGGCGACCAAAAACGAGTCCACATCCACGCAATGTTCAAATAAGAATAAATAAGCGTAACCAGGTTAAACGAGACAAAAACAAGGGTTTGAAACGGGTTGAATTTAAAATTCATCATAGCTTATTTGAGCAATTAGAAGAATTAGCTAAAACTAAAAATGTTAGTCGTAGTGAATTAATAGAAGCCCTATTGATTGAATCATTAGCTGGTTGAGTCATTAGCAAAAGAAAACAATTAAATTTTAAATTTTAATATTAAATTAAATTAAAGTAATAAGGTAAATTTCCATGGCAATCGTAGGTTTATTTTTTGGTAGTGATACTGGCAATACTGAAGCTATAAGTAAAATGATCCAGAAAAAACTAGGTAAAAAGATGATCGATGTTAAAGACATCGCCAAAAGCACAAAAGAAGAAATCGCTGAATTTGATTTACTCATCTTGGGCATTCCAACCTGGTATTATGGTGAAAACCAATGTGACTGGGATGATTTTTTGCCTGATCTTGAAGAAATAGATTTTACTGACAAACTCGTTGCTATTTTTGGTTTAGGTGATCAAGAAGATTACGCTGAGTACTTTTGTGATGCAATGGAACCACTACGTGATATTGTTGAAAGTAAAGGGGCAATAGTTGTTGGTAATTGGCCAACTGAAGGTTATGAGTTTGAAGCATCAAAAGCATTAATTGATGAAAATACTTTTATCGGATTATGTATTGATGAAGACCGACAATCAGAGCTAACCGAAGCACGTGTTAGTAAATGGGTAAACCAACTTAATGATGAAATGTGTTTAGCCGATCTCGCTTAAGTCAAATTAACGCCAAAAATAACACATACAAAAAGCAAGGCCATTAAGCCTTAAAAGTATCAACAAAAGCTCATTTGATGAGCTTTTGTTGTATTAAAACAAAAAAAATAGCAATTAGCCAAACTAACCCTTTCGCCAAACTTGATAACACCCTATACTTTTATTTTACCCTTATCATCTTATAGAGAATTTAATTACATGGCAGATCAAAATGAAGAACTGAAAAGAGCTGGGTTAAAAATCACCCTGCCACGTATTAAAATTCTAACCATTCTACAAAACCCAAATAATCAACATATTAGTGCTGAGGATGTTTATAAAATTTTACTTGAGCAGCATGAAGAAATTGGCTTAGCAACCGTATATCGTGTGCTTAATCAATTCGATGATGCGGGCATTGTTACTCGTCACCATTTCGAAGGTGGAAAGTCTGTCTTTGAATTATCTCATAAAAAACATCATGACCACTTAGTTTGTTTAAAATGCGGTAAAGTGGTGGAATTTGAAGATGATGTTATAGAGCAACGACAAAATGATATTGCAGACTCTCACAAGATCACATTAACAAACCACAGTTTATATTTATACGGTGAGTGTGAAGATAAAGAGGCTTGTGAAGAATATAGAAAAGCAAACCTGTAAATAAAACAGTGTTAGTAGAATAAGATGAGTGGCGTAATATGAACTTAGAACTATGAACTTAGAACTAAAAGTTATTCCACCCGTGCAATTGATTATTTCATCTGGCTTAATGTATAGCCTAGCGACTTATTTCCCCCAATACCATTTTGACTTGAAAGTAAACTTGCCAATTATTATTTTATTCATTCTTGCAGCAAGCTTAATTGGCATTTTAGCGCTTTATGATTTTCATAAACACCAAACCACCTTTCACCCACATACACCAGAAAAAACGAGCACAGTGGTTGATAGCGGTGTTTTTGCTTATTCTAGAAACCCCATGTACATTTCCTTAGTAATGTTATTATTAGCATTGGGAGTTTATTTACAAAATTACAGTAGTTTCAGTATTATTCCATTATTTATCTGGTATATAACTCAGTTTCAAATTATTCCCGAAGAAAAAATGCTTGATAAACTTTTTCCTAATGATTACCAAGCTTATTGTCAGAGAGTTAACCGCTGGATATAATACCAAGTGAAGTAATTGATTGATCACTTAGCGAGAATTAAAAGGCTTAGATGCAAGGCATTGATTGAAGATAATGGTTATTCCCTTGTCAAAATCAATAACGCAGCATAGTAAGCCTTTTAAACTCGCCCTTCGGGAACTCATTAGCAAACTGATAACATCACAAAATGAATGAAATATAGAATAACTATGTTTAAATAATTTCACTTGTTCTAAGCTCGCTAATGTAGCTCTAAGTTGGTCAATAAGTTATTTCAATTGGTATGAGTTACAAGCAAGAAAAGTTGCGGGTTACGAAGTGCAACTATTCCTACGATTTTTCTTCGTCACTCAATACTTTTAACTCGTACTTTTTTACGCTTTCTTCAAATAGGCAGCAACAAGCACAATTCTAGTACCATTCACCTTACCTTCTATGTGTTCCGGATTATCTGTTAAGCTGATACCACGCACTAAAGTTCCTTGTTTGGCGGTAAAGTTAGCGCCTTTTACTTTTAGATCTTTGATTAAAGTAACATCATCACCATCATGTAAATCTGCACCGTTACTATCGCGTGTTGGACCTTCACGTTGCTCTGCTGCAATACCTTGTTCAGCCCACGTTTTCACATCATCTTCCATATAAATCATATCTAACGCATCTTGCGCCCAACTTTCTGATGATAATTTGTGCAGCATGCGATAAGACATTACTTGTACAGCAGGCTCTTGATTCCACATACTGTCATTAAGACAGCGCCAGTGATTCATGTCAAACGCGTTTTCACCGTCAATTTGACTCTGACAAGTTTGGCAAATATAAACACATTGCTGCGCACTTAAGTCACTAGTTGGAGGGACAGGATAAACAGCTAAATTATTAGTTGAAGTACAAAGTTCACAGCTGTTATTACTACGTTGCTTTAATGCTTGTTTGCTAGGCATAATGGTTCCTAATATTAATCTTCTTTTGGTACAAATTTTAGTGGCATAATTGTACATTAAAACAGGCTAAGTATTAAAATAATTTACTAGCAATTGAATTACTATATTTAATCACAAATGACTTATTATCCGCTATTATTGTTAACATTAACTTATACCAATCAAACTAACTAAGTGATCTTTTTAAATGGTCTAAATA
>TARA_R110002167_G_scaffold6567_14_pt1 | contig 41481 bp, 45 predicted proteins | sample TARA_R110002167 | Tara Oceans TARA_R110002167 (sample SAMEA4398238) | marine metagenome | biome: Polar Biome; feature: [MES] marine water layer (ENVO:01000295) within the mesopelagic zone...; material: water (ENVO:00002006), including particulate matter (ENVO:01000060) such as......
GTCTCAGTGTGACTCTTCCTGATATAGCGGGGCGTTCAAATCAAGCCCCGCCATTCAATCCACTGGCAAGCATGCCCATTGGCATCACGACCCGCGTTTACGCGGTGGATTTCAGCAAGGCGTTGATTTCATCCTTCAGCACCATGCGGCGCTTGCGCATATCGGTCAGCTGGTCGTCCGATGTCGGTTCGACATTGGTTTCGGCACGGTGAATGTCGCGATTGATGGCGTGATAACTGTCGGCGAGTTTCTGGAAATGGGCGTTGCTTTCCTTCAATTTATGCAATTGCTCTGCATATTCGGGGAAGTCGGCCGCGAGTTCGTGGGGGGTATGGCTCATGATGCTGCTCCTGCAAGTCACCTGGGTTTCGATGCTGTGACCTTGCCCGAGATCGGGGGGCAGTGACAATTCCCGGGCACACTCGGGCATGTCCGGCCGTCGCCCGGCGCCGCCACGCGCATGAAAAAGGGCGGCGAGGCTGTGCAGCCTGCCGCCCCTGTTTCGTTTATTGCCGGCCTGGCGGCTCAGCGCACCTGGTCGCGGATCCGGTTGAGCTGGTGCGAGACTTCCTGTGTGGCGCGGGTCATCTGGTCGACGGCTTCCTTGCCGCGGGCGACCGAGACGCCGGAACCGCGTACGCCGTCGAGGATTTCCTTCACCTCATTGTCGAGGGCCGAAATGCGTGCGGCAATGTCTTCGGTGGCCTTGGCGGTCTGGCCGGCCAGGGCTTTCACTTCGCCTGCGACGACAGCAAAACCGCGACCGGCTTCGCCAGCCCGGGCTGCTTCGATCGTGGCGTTCAGCGCCAGCAGATTGGTCTGGCTGGCGATCGCTTCAATCGTCGTGAGGATGGCGTTGATGCGCTTGGAGGCATCGGTGAGGGCCTCGACCCGGCGCTCGAGCACCTGGCTCGATTCCTCGATCTGATCCATCGTATCGCGCGCAATCTGGGCCGCGTCGGCACCTTGCGAGGCACGTGCGGCAGTCTCGCTGATCGATTCCGCGATCGCCCGGGCGGCGTTGGCCGCGCCGCTGCGGTCATCCTGTTTTTCTGTGTCGTGATTATAGGCGTGGGCGGTCATGTCGCGAATCCCTGATCAATATCTCCTGTAGAGCTAGCGGCTGAGGATGAAAGGATTGGTAAACGCCGGCGCCGCGCCGGCCGCGCGTGACAGCGGCGAGCTGTCGCCTCCCGCACGGGTTGCATCTTGAAAAAGCAATCTAAGAGTGTATCATGGTGTCGATCATATATCTGGTGGAGCCAGCAAATATCTGGTGGAGGAGGACATGCCTGACATCTTCAAACTGGCGGCAATGCTATTGGTGATGGCATGCGGGGCGCCGCAACCCGGCTTCGAAGCGGGCGAAACCGGACAGGTGACAGGAGTCTCCGGTCCGCTCAGCCTTTTGCTGGACACGTCCGATGGAGCGCTTGAGGTCCGGCTGGCGGAGCTCGATGCGCCGGATGAAGCGTCTGCGGCCAGCTGGCTGCAGGCCCGGCTGGAGGGAGAGAATGTGAGGCTGAGCTATGATGGCTTGCAGCGCGACCGCTATGACCGGGCGCTCGCCCAGGTCTATCGACCGGCTGACGGCGAGGATCACTGGGTGCAGGCGGAAATGGTGTCGGCGGGGCTGGCGCGCGTGCTGACGCATGCTGGAAACCGGCAGGCGGCGGCGCCTTTGCTTCTGATCGAGGCGCAGGCCCGTGCCGGGCGTGCCGGCCTGTGGCGTAATCCGGCCTACCGGATCCGCGACACCCACCCCGATGCCCTGGCCCAGGATATCGGCTCGATTCAGCTGGTCGAGGGGCGTGTGGTGGATGTGACCCGGCTGCAGTCAGGCCGGACCTATATCAATTTTGGGCTCGACTACCGCACCGACTTCACCGTGGTGGTCGAGGCGCGCGATGAGGCGGCCTTCGAGGAGGCGGGCCGTCCGCTGGCGGAGCTCAACGGTCAGCGCATCCGCGTGCGCGGCTGGATCGAGTCGGAGAATGGACCCTTGATGCGGATCGATCATCCCGAACGGATCGAGCTGCTGGACGATGGAGGCTGAGGCTGAGCCCCGCACTGGGCTCGAGGCCTGCACTGAGCTCGAGGCCTGCACTGAGCTCGAGGCCTGCATCTCAGGACAGACCTTGTCCAGTTCATCTCCAGTCCAGATCCCGCCCTTGAACCGGGCCCTGAACGAAAAACGCCCGGCACAGGGCCGGGCGTCTTCCTCAACAGGCGTCGTGTCTGCCATTTCTCGCCGGGAAGAGCCTAGGCGGCTTTCTTGATCAGCGAGGCGGACAGGAGATCGCGCGCCTTTTCATGCTCAATATTCTCGACCGCGGCCAGTTCGCGAACCATGCGATCGACAGCGGATTCATACAGCTGGCGCTCCGAATAGGACTGCTCCGGCTGGTCTTCGGCGCGGTGCAGGTCGCGGACAACTTCAGCAATCATGATCAGATCGCCGGAATTGATCTTGGCTTCATATTCCTGGGCCCGGCGGCTCCACATGGTGCGCTTGACCCGGGCCTTGCCCTTGAGGGTCTTGAGCGCGTCCTTGACGATGCGGTCGCTCGAGAGCGGGCGCATGCCGGAGACATCGGCTTTTGCGGTTGGCACCCGCAAGGTCATTTTATCCTGTTCGAAGGTCACGACGTAAACTTCGATTTCGAAACCTGCGACCGAATCTTTCTCAACGCCGGATACCTGACCCACACCATGGGCCGGGTAGACAATGAAATCGCCTTGTTTGAAAGATCTGTTGTCGTTGGCGGTTTTCTTCGTCATTGATACACTCTCGCTAGGCTCTTCACGCGGCTGCTATTTGCTGATCGGGCACAAAAACCTGCCGAGCGTTCTCAAAGAAGTTCCGGCACCCATCCGGCTTCGAGATCGACAAAATTTGTGTGTGAACCACCACGTAGAAAAGCGGGCCGCACCAGACGCGCTGCCCATCAATGTGACTTACATATCACAAAATAACGTGAAATCCAAACGCTAGCGCGTGTGATCCGGCAAGATTCAGTCGCCGGACCCGGGTTTTTCCGAGAAATATTTTTCATACTTACCGGTTTCTTCCGCCAGGGCATCGGCATCGGCGGGCGCATCCTTGCGGACGGTGATATTGGGCCAGGTCTCGGCGAATTTCGAATTGATCGCCAGCCACTTCCCGTCCGGGTCATCCTCGGTATCGGGCTTGATCGCCTCGACCGGGCATTCCGGCTCGCAAACACCGCAATCAATGCACTCGTCCGGATGGATGACGAGAAAATTCTCGCCCTCGTAGAAACAGTCCACGGGACACACTTCGACGCAATCAGTATATTTGCAGCGTACGCAAGCGTCAGTGACGATATAGGTCATGGTTACCGGTCATGCAGGGGATTAGCAGGTCGAGGCCGACATGGGCTGCCGGCTCGATTTTGTCAACGGGTGCGGACCTTGGCTTCCGCACGGGCGCGGGCAAAAATCCGCTCGCGGTCATCAATTCCAAGCAGGGGCGCAATGCGGCGCACGAAAGCGTCCTCGAAGGGTGATTTTTCGCCATCGGCAAGGGCGACCATCCATAATTGCTCGATCAGGGCGACGCGCTCCTGCTCGCTCAGGCAGACTTTCACGACTTTGGTGAAGCGGTGATGATCGATCGCCCCCTCGGCCAATTCCTCAGCCTGGTCCAGCACCTTCTCGGCCGCAGCGGGCTCGAGCAGGAATGCTGCGGTGAGGATGTCCCGGATCTGATCCTGCTCGCAATCGGCATAAATACCGTCGGCGAGGGCGGCCTCCACGAGCAGCGCCGTTGCAGCAATATGGGGGTCGAGTTCGGGCCGCGGTGTCACGGGGTCTCGCCCGAAAATCTGTTTCAGCTTGTCAAACATGGGCGGGCTCCAGCCTATCGGGCGCTGACACGGTCATGGCTTCCGTTTTTCTGTTCCGGCCTTGCACCGGGCAGGCCTGTTTCCTGCGGCGCATCGTCCGGTATTTGGTAGAGCGCCTGCGCCTGCGTGGCATTGCCGCGCCGTTCGGCAAGCGCCAGAATGGTGACGCAGACAATCGAACCGTTTCGCACCAGCGTCAATGTGTCGCCTGCGCGGACGAGTGTCGCCGGCTTCGATATCCGCCGGGTCAGCCCGTGGGAGCTCACCCGAATCCGGCCCTTGGCGACAATTGTGGTGGCCAGGCTCCGGGTCTTGAAGAATCGGGCGTGCCAGAGCCAGAGATCAATCCTTTGCCCTTCGGCCATCTCGCTCATGAACTCGCCTTCTGTCTGGGTGGCCGCCCACGTTTGCGGTGCTTGGTGCCACTGGCCGCGGCGTGCCGGCCCGGCGGCGGGGCGAAGCTCAGACTGGCGAGGGCGGAAAACGGGTTATCGGCGTCAGGCAGGCTTGCCGCGGGGGCGGCCGGTGCGGCGCGCGGCGCACGGCGCCGGCGCATCCAGATTTCCCCCGCATCCGGCCCGGGCGGCTTGCCCTTGTGCAGGCGCCGATAGTCCAGCGAGCCGAGAATGCCGCGCAAATCCTCCAGATTACAGCCCAGCAGGGCCGTCATGTCGGGTGTCAGCGCAAACTGTCCCTTGGCTTGAGCGGTGCGGGCGTCGCGGATCATGTCGGCGAGCCGTTCGAGAATGTCGAAACGCACCGCGCGCGGGCCGCAGGGCTGATAGCCGATGGCGATATGATCCCCCGGCGAGCGGCTGTTATCGCGCGGCAGGGAGGTCAGGCCCGGTGCCGGCCGCCAGGCGGGCCGGGTGTCACCGGCATGGATGGCGCGCAACAGGCTGTTGAGCCGGGCCGCGGCCGGCTTGATCAGGGCCGGAAGGTAGATCATGTGTTCGCCGATCTCGACGCCCAGCGAGCGCAGGGCGCGGCGTTCGGAGGGCGACAGGGCCTGGATTTCATCGCCGACATCGAGCCGTGGCAAGGCGCCGCCCGCTTCGAACATCCGCCAGGCAATGCCGCTCGCGAGGCCGGCCAGCGCGTCGCCATTGGCGCTGTCGCGCAATCTCAGCAGGGGCGCCAGACGCGCCTGCGCCAGCTGGCTCACCAGGCGTTCCAGATGGGAGCGCGCCCGGGCGCGCGCCTCTGCGGCGCCGATTTCCGCACCGACCAGGGTGACCGCTGGCCGCAAGGGCTCCGGTCCGGCCATGAGCCGGGCGACCGGTTCGCCCAGCCAGCTGATCGCGCCGTCCTCGCCGAATATGATCTCGTCGCGGCTGACCCGGGCGAGGGCGCCGAGCCGGCGATTGACCTCGGGGCGCAGCGCCTCGATCGCCGCCGAGCGCAGGGCCCGGGCGGCCAGTTCGCGCCCCTGGGCGTCGGGCTTGAAGGAAAGCCCGGCCAGCCGGCCGACATAATGGCCTTCCACCGTCACCTCGCCCTCGGGCGAGACCCCGGCCAGCATTTCACGCTCATCGCGCAAACCCTTCATCAGCGCGCCGGTGCGGCGGTCGACAAAGCGCTGCATCAGTTTCTCGTGCAGCGCGTCAGACAGCGCGTCCTCGATTTCACGTGTGCGTTCCTGCCATTGCTCCGGATCGGCGGTCCAGTCGGGCCGGTGAGCGGCATAGGCCCAGGTGCGCACCTGGGTCAGGCGCGCGGCGAGTACATCGACCTCGCCATCGGTGCGGTCGAGGCGCTGCAAATGCCCGTTGAGCCAGTCATCGGGCAGATGGCCGGCCGGCCCGGTCAGATGCATGAAAATCGTCCGCACCAGATTGGCATGGGCATCGATGGTGACCTTGCGGAAATCGGGCAGGCGGCAGGCGTCCCACAAACGCCGCACGCCCGCCATGGAGGCGGTGCGGTCGCGGACATCCGGATCAGACGCGAGCAGCGCCAGGGTGCGCTCGTCAATCGCTTCGCGCGCCCGCTCCAGAGCCGGATGGTCGGGCGGCTCGGCCAGCGAGATGAGCAGATTGTCGAGCGAGCGCTCGTCGAGATCGGGATTGCGCCATTGCAGCCTGGTGACGGGTGCGAATTGGTGATTCTCGATCCGTCGCACCAGATCGGGATCGAAGGCGCCGCAATCGGCCGTCTCACCGAATGTGCCGTCATTGCGGAAACGGCCGGCGCGGCCGGCGATCTGGGCCAGCTCGGCGGCGCTGAGACGGCGGCGCTTGCGACCGTCGAACTTGCGGCTCTCGGCAAAGGCGACATGGTCGACATCCATGTTCAGCCCCATGCCGATCGCATCCGTCGCGACGAGGAAATCCACTTCGCCGGACTGATACAGCTCGACCTGGGCATTGCGGGTGCGCGGTGACAGGCCGCCCATCACGACGGCGGCCCCGCCGCGCCGGCGCCGCATCAGTTCGGCAATCGCGTAGACGGACTCCGCCGAGAAGGCGACGATCGCCGAGCGACGTGGCAGGCGCGTCAGCTTGGCCGGTCCGGTATAGCCGAGCTGGGAGAAGCGTTCGCGGGTTTCGATGCGCGCTGCCGGCACAAGTTCGCGAATCAGCGGGCCCATCGTGGCGGCACCGAGCAGCATGGTCTCCTGGCTGCCACGGCAATACAGCATGCGGTCGGTAAAGACATGGCCGCGTTCCGGGTCGGCGGCGAGCTGGACCTCGTCAATCGCGACGAAGGCGACATTGAGATTGAGCGGCATCGCCTCGGCGGTGCAGATGAAATAGCGCGCCGATTTCGGCACGATTTTCTCCTCGCCGGTGACCAGGGCCACGGCGGCGGCGCCCTTGGCGCGGACGACACGATCATAGACTTCGCGTGCCAGCAGCCGCAGCGGCAGGCCGATCATGCCCGAAGCGCGGCCCAGCATACGCTCGACCGCCAGATGCGTCTTGCCGGTATTGGTCGGACCGAGGGCCGCGGTGATCTGGCCGTCGGTGTCGCGATGCGTCGTCACGCCGCTCTCCCGTATCGAGTCGGACAAGTCTAGGCCACCCGGTCAGGGGCGGCGAGGGGCGGGTGCGGTCAGTAGGTTTCCAATGAGCGGGCCGAGACGGTGACGCCGCCAAAACCGGCATTGGTGCGGATTTTAACCGGCACATAGAATTCGCCGCCATTAATGGGAGCGAGCCAGAAATCGATCGGTTCGGCAATATCCTCGGCGGTCGGGAATTCATCGGCTTCATAGCCGGAAATCGGCTCGTAATAGGCCCGGCAGACCAGCGCCTCGCCGCTCCAGGCACGGGTGCGGACATCCCGGCGGCCACCATCCTCGAAGCGCAGATTATAGCGGGCACGGCCATCGAAGACCGGCAGGCGGCCATCACAGCGTGAACTCCCCGTCGACACCGCACCGAGCCCCATGGCGAGCAGGGTGGAAATCGGGTCCCGGGCGCCGATCCGGTCCTCGTCGGACGCGGCCGGTTCGCCCATATTGCCGAAGGGCGGATTGACGTCGGGCATGGCGATGCCCTCAGGGAAGTCGATGCCGACGACGCGATTCTTCGAGCTGGCGTGATTGAGATGGCTGTAGCGATAGGGCTGGAGCTCGGCGCCATCGCGATAACCGCTCACGCCGGCCTCGATGTCAGCATCGGTGAAGAGCGCGGCGAGGCCAGCGGCGGTGAAGCGCGCGGCAGCCTGGTAGGTGTCATCGGCGAATTCACTGCTGATACTGATATCGGCAACCTGGAAGATCAGCACCGATCCGGAATACTGCACCGTTACGCCATGCGTGCCGGCGGCGCGGGCCAATGCCCCCGCATCGGCGGCTTCATCGGCAATGCCGGCGCTGCCGGAGACAATCAGACCCAGCGCTGCAGCGCTTGCTAACCACACATGTTTCACGCCCTATACTCCTTGCGATGGACCGGGAGGTCCGAATTGACGGCTTCATACTGCAATAATATACCCAAACCCACTGCAAGATGAACGCCGCAAGCTTGACGAGACGGGCCGCCTCCTTTATCTCGCCCGCTCCCACTCTGGTCGCAAGACCCGAGCGAAAGTTTTTTATTTTGGAAAGGTGCGACTATGGCGCGTCGCTGCGAACTGACCGGTACGGGTGTAATGTCGGGGAATAATGTTTCCCATGCCATGAACAGATCCCGCCGTCGCTTTCTGCCGAATTTGTGCGATGTGACCCTGGCTTCCGAGAAGCTGGGCCGCAATTTCAAGCTCCGCATTGCCGCCAAGGCACTGCGCAGCGTTGATCATGTTGGCGGGCTCGATGCCTTCCTGCTCAAGGCCCGCGACGAGAAATTGTCGGACAAGGCCCTGAAGATCAAGCGCGCACTCAAAAAGGCCTCTGCCGCCCCCGAGGCGACTGCAGCAGCCTGATTCGGCTAGCTTCATTATTCTGCCAACGCCCGCTGTCTGCAGCGGGCGTTGTCGTATGCGTGAAGCAAGGTTAGCCTGCCTCCTCTGAAGCGGGGAGGCTGTCATGCGTGCGATTCAAATCCTTTTGCCCTTTTGCCTGTGGGCGCTTGCTGCCTGTGGTGCGCCATCCGGAGAATCGGCCGCGCCGGCCCCTGAAGACGCCGCCCTCGACCTTGCCGCCGATGGCGCCGTGCCGGCGGCCGATCTGGTCTTCTGGGGCGGCGATATCTACACCGCCAATGACAATCAGCCCCGCGTACAGGCCGTTGCCGTCCAGGGCGGACGGATCGTCTTTGCCGGCCCCCAGGCGGGGGCGGGAATCTGGATCGGTGCGGACACCCGCGTCGTCGATCTCAATGGCGGCGCGATGTATCCCGGCTTCACCGACAGCCATGTGCATGTGCTCGGCGTCGGCGTCCGCGAGCGCACCCTCAATCTTGACGACGTCACTTCGATCCCCGAGCTGCAGGCACGCGTCGCCGCCGCGGCGGAAGAGCTGGAAGCCGGCAGCGTGCTCTATGGCCGCGGCTGGATCGAGACGCACTGGCCCGAGGGGCGCTTCCCCAATCGCCATGATCTCGATGCCGCGGCGCCGGATCATGCCGTCATCCTCACCCGCGCCGACGGCCATGCCTTGGTTGCCAATACGCTGGCCCTGCAGCAGGCCGGAATCAATGCCGACAGCGTCGCGCCCGAGGGCGGCGAGATCCTGCGGGAGGCCGATGGCGCACCCGATGGCATGCTGATCGATGCGGCCCAGGGCGCCATTTATGCGCTGGTCGACATGCCGGCGGACGCCGTCAGGGCTGACATCTATGCCCAGGGCGCGGAAGTGATGGCCAGCCTCGGCTGGACCGGGGCGCACGACGTGTCGGTGCCCTATGAGGATGTCGCGATGATCGAGGGCCTCGCCGAAGCCGGCCGCCTGCCGATACGCGACTATATCTCGATCAATCCGGATGGCTATGCCTGGCTCGCCACGCAGACCCCGCGGATCGCCGCCGATGGCCGCGTCATTACCCGCGCGATCAAGATGTATATGGATGGCGCTCTCGGCTCGCGCGGTGCGGCGCTGCTGGAGCCCTATTCCGACCGCCCCGAAAGCTCGGGCCTGCTGTTTCCCGAAGGCGATGAAATGCTCGGTGTCATGACCGAGGCGCTGCGTTCCGGCGTGCAGGTCAATGTCCATGCGATCGGCGATCGCGGTAACCGGGTCCTGCTCGACTGGGTCGAGGAAGCCCTCGCCAATGTGCCGGCAGACGAGCGTGCCCTTCCTGAGCATCGCTGGCGCGACGAGCACAGCCAGATCATCGATCCGGCCGATATTCCGCGCTTTGCCGAGCTCGGCGTGATCGCCTCGATGCAGCCCTCGCATGCGATTGGTGATCTTTATTTCGCTCCCGCCCGCCTGGGCGAGGAAAGGCTGGCCGGCGCCTATGCCTGGCAGAGCCTGCTTGACGCCGGCGCCCATATCACCGGCGGCAGTGACGCGCCGGTGGAGCGCGGCGATCCGCGGATCGAATTCTACGCCGCCACGGCCCGCGCCAGCCTGGACGGTTTCCAGGGCGATGACTGGCATGGCGAAGAGGCCTTGTCGCGCGCCGATGCGCTCAAACTCTTCACCGCCTGGCCGGCCTATGCCTCATTCCGCGAGGATGAGCTGGGCACGATCGAGGAAGGCAAGATCGCCGATTTCACGATCTTCTCGGCCGATATCATGACTATTCCCGAGGCGGACATCCTGACCGTCGAGCCGTGGATGACCGTGGTCGATGGCGCGGTGGAGTTCGAGGCGGCAAATGCCTTTCATCAGAGCGATGAGGGCTAGCCTGTGACCGCGAAGGCCAGCAGCAAGGTGCGCTGAACCGGGTTGTAATTATCGTCCGAGACGATCAGCAGGATGGTCTCGCCGTCGCGGTGGAAGGCGGTGATCCCTTCGAAATTGTCGACCGTGTTGGCAGCGTCGAATTCGGCGATCACTTCAGGATCGATCGGCTGACCGTCATTCAGGCCAGACTGGTCGAAGCGGATCACGCGCACGCGCGAGCCGACCGCAGGCGTCCAGTAGCGCTCGAGTGCGTAGATATATCCGCCGGTCGCGGTCATCCCGGTCAGGCCGTGCTCGGTGGCGGCATTCACCCCCAGCCGATGCCAGCTGCCGCTTTGCTGCTGCCAGAGATCGTACAGCGTGTCGGTTGAGAAGGGCCATTCAATCCCGACCAGGAGGCTGCCGTCATCGAGCAGCGTCAAACCCTCCATGCCGCCATTGTGCGGGATGGGTATCGTCGTTGGCGGCGTTTCCATCGGATTCGGATTCGCCTGACCGGTGCGGCTCCAGTCCTCCCCGATATTATAGCACCAGATGCGGTGCTCACGTTCGAAACTGACGGCATAGCGGCCGCCTCCGAGGGCGGTGAGGCCTTCGCTATCGCCGGCCTCACCCTCAAGGTGCCGGCCGTCCCGGCCCCGCATCGGGGTGATGACAAGATTGTCGAGATCGACCAGCTCGCCCTGTTCCGACCAGCGCAGATCCGACGTTATCCACCAGGCGCTGTCGGATACCGCCAGCACGCGCTGGCCGTCGGCCGAGGTCTCGAGCGCTGACAGGCCGCCAAAGCGCGCATCGTCGGCGGAGAGTTCAAGCCCGCCCCGCCATTCGAGCTGGCCCAGCCGGCGAGTCTCCGGCGAATCGGGGAAGAGGGGCACACTCAGCACGGTCGGTGTGATCGGCGCAGGCGGGGCTGGCTGGCTGCAGGCCGTGGCCAGCAGGGCTGCCAGCAACAGAACATGGCGCGTCATCGGGATCCCCCCGTTAGCGCCTTGCCCCCATATCGGCAGTGTCGGCGCGTTTCATGGTCGATGTCGGCGAGGCCGGACGTGCACTTGTATAACCGGGCCGGCCTGGCATGTCTTCATCGAACAGGGCCGCAAGCTGGTCGGTCATCGCACCGCCGAGCTGATCGACATCATTGATCGTCACCGCCTGGCGATACCAGCGCGTGACGTCATGGCCGATGCCGATGGCGAGCAATTGCACGTCGGACCGGGTTTCAATCAGCTTGATCGTTTCGCGCAGATGCCGCTCCAGATACCCGGCTGTATTGGCCGATTGCGTGCCGTCATCGACCGGGGCGCCATCGCTGATGACCATCAGGATGCGGCGCTGTTCCGGCCGCGCGGCGAGGCGTTTCCAGGCCCAGAGCAGGGCTTCGCCATCAATGTTTTCCTTGAGCAGGCCTTCGCGCATCATCAGGCCGAGATTGATCCGGGCGCGGCGCCAGGGCGTGTCGGCGGCCTTGTAGATGATATGGCGCAGATCATTGAGCCGGCCCGGCTGGGGCGGCTTGCCTTCGGCGAGCCATTTCTCCTTCGACTTGCCGCCCTTCCAGGCCTTGGTCGTGAAGCCGAGCACCTCCGTCTTGACGCCGCAACGCTCCAGCGTGCGCGCCAGGATGTCGGCGCAGGCGGCGGCGACCATGATCGGGCGGCCGCGCATCGAGCCGGAATTATCGATCAGAAGGGTGACGATGGTGTCGCGAAATTGCGTTTCGCTTTCAGCCTTGTAGGAGAGTGGCAGGGTCGGGTCTGCAATGATGCGGGCCAGACGTGCGCCGTCGAGAACGCCTTCCTCAAGGTCAAATTTCCACGCCCGCTCCTGCTTGGCCATCAGGCGGCGCTGCAGCCGGTTGGCCAGGCGCCCGACGACCTGGTCGAGGCCTTTCAGCGTGCCGTCGAGATATTTGCGCAACCGGGCCAATTCCTCGGTGTCACACAGATCGGCGGCCTGGATCACCTCGTCAAATTCGCGTGTGAAGACCTTGTAGGACGCGGCATCGGTCTCGTCGCCGGGGCGCCAGTTGGGGCGCATGGCCTTCTGGGCGGCGCCCTCATCATCCATCGAATCGACGCGGGTGTCGGCATCATCGCTATCGGCATTATTCTCGTCATCATCGCCGGCTTCGCCGGCAGCGTCGGGCGTGTCCTGGTTGTCGTCGGACTGGCCGTCCTCATCCTCGTCCTCACCGGTCCTCTGTTCGCGCTCGACGCCTTCATCCTCGTCTTCGGGGTTTTCGCTCTCCTCCGGATCGCCGCCGAGTTCATCGGACAGGTCGAGATCGCGGATCACCGAGCGCAGGGTTTCGGCAAAGGCGTCCTGATCGTCGGCATCGATGGCAAGGGCATCCAGCGATGGGCCAGCCATGTTTTCCAGCTGGTCGCGCCACAGTTTCATCAGCCCGTCGGCCTCGGCCGGCGCGTCATGGCCACTGATGCGTTCGCGCACCAGCATGGCCAGCGCCTCTTCCATCGGCGCCATTTCACGCTCGGTGACATTCTGCCAGCCCTTCTGGCGGCAGCGATCAATCAGGGCTGCGTCGAGATTGGCCGCCATGCCGCGCATTTCACGCGCGCCCAGCCCCTCGACGCGCGCCTGTTCGGCGGCATGAAAAATCGCCCGCGCCGTCGCTCCCGGTGGCAGGGCGCGTGCGTGGGCGGCATCGTCATGGTGGGCCAGGCGCAGCGCCAGCGCGTCGGCGCGGCCACGCACGGCTGCGGCGGCCCTGGCGCTCGGCTGGGGCCCCGGATTGGGCAGAACCATGCGCCCGCCATTGAGCCCGGCAATCTCGCCGCCAAAGCGGACATCGAGCTCCTTGTCGCCGGCAATCGCCCGCGTCGTGATGGCAAGGGCACGCCGGAAGGCGTCGGGATCGGGGGGCGGTTGGCTCATGGCGTCCAGACTAGTTCCTCCAGCGGAAATTGCGAGTGTTGATGACGGCGCCAGTGCGACCGGTGCCGGATTTGTCGCACCCGTTCCAGCGTGATTTCCAACCCTAATAAGGCTAGGGTTATGCCGGCACGCACTGTTTGTGGCGCGCGCAGGGATTTGGCCTGAAAAAGGGAGCCGCCGATGAGCCGGACAATCGATTACGACAAGGCCTTGCTGGACCCGGCTGACGAGTTCGATGGGCCGGAAGACGTGTTGACCCAGGCCGGGCTCACCGACGCCCAGAAAGTCGAGCTGCTGCGCCGCTGGAAATATGATGCGAGCGAGGTTGCCGTCGCCGAGGAAGAGGGCATGCAGGGCGACAAGCCCCTGATGGTCCGGCGCGTTGCCCTCGCGCTTGAAACCCTGACGGGCGGCTGTGATGCCAACCGGGTCAAGACAACCAAGCAGAACGCCATCTAGGCCGGAACGAGGAAGATCGCATGTCTGACACTCACGAAACCAGAACACTGACCGAAGCCGTCGGCTATTTCGACAATGCCGACCGGCTGCAGGCCGCCATCGATGCGCTGTTGCGGGCAGGCTTCAATCGCGCCGAGCTCAGCCTGCTGGCGAGCGAGAAAGCGGTCGAGGACAAGCTCGGCCATGCCTATGCCCGGCCCGCTGAACTCGAGGACGATCCGGATGTGCCCCGGACGGCCTTCGTGTCGCTGGAATCGCTCGGCGATGCCGAGGGCGGACTGATCGGTGGGCTGATGTATGTCGGTGCCCTGGCGGCGGTCGGCGGCATTGTCGCTTCGGGTGGCGCCCTGGCAGCGGCGGCCGCGGCGGCCCTGGTCGGCGGCACGGCCGGCGGCTTGATCGGTACTGGTCTGGCCAGCCTGGTCGGTGAGAGCCATGCCAATTATATCGAGGAACAGCTCGTCCATGGCGGCCTTCTGCTCTGGGTGCGCACGCGCGACGCCGACCACGAGGCCCGCGCAACCGCCATCCTGCGTGAGCATTCCGGCCGCGATGTGCATTTGCACGCCTTGCCGGGCTGAGACCGGGTCGACAGCTGGGCTATGAGCGTGTATACAATGTATATCCAGCTGCACACTCAAGGTTCGTCCCATGTCCGGCTCTGCCCGCTCCAATCCGCCCGCTCGCGACGTCATCAATCTGCGCATTCCCGCTGACCAGAAGGCGTTGATCGATCGTGCTGCCGCCGCCCAGGGCCAGTCGCGCACCGAATTCATGCTCGACAGCGCCCGCAACGCCGCGACCAATGTCCTGCTCGACCGGCGTTTGTTTCAGCTCAGCGATAGCGAGTTCGCGGTTTTCGAGCACCAGCTTGATGCGCCAGTTGGCGCAGCTATTGCTGACCTTCTGGTCTCGAAATCCCCCTGGGAAAAGTGAGCCTGCGCCCGCCGCAACCGCTCGCGCCGGAGCATCGCGTCGGCTCGTTCGACAGCGGCACGCCCGCACTGGACGACTGGCTGCGCCGCCGCGCGCTCAAGATTGAGCACAATGGAGCGTCGCGGATTTATGTCGTGTGCGAGGGCGACCGCGTGATGGGCTATTACAGCCTCGCGACCGGCGCGGTGACCCATGCTGATGCACCGGGCCACGTGCGCCGGAACCTGCCCGAACCGGTTCCGGTGATGGTGCTGGGGCGGCTGGCTGTGGATCGCAGCTGGCAGGGACAGGGCGTCGGGCGCGGCCTGCTCAAGGATGCGCTGCTGCGCACGCTGTGGGCCGCCCGGATCGCCGGCCTGCGCGCGTTGTTGGTGCAGGCCATCGACGCCGAAGCGGCGGCCTTCTACCGGCATCACGGCTTCAGTCCCTCGCCGATGGATGCATCTGTCCTGATGTTGGGGCTGAAGGCCGGCGGCCTGGTCCGCTAGACACCGTCAACCTGCATCCCGGCACGGGCACCGCCAGGCAAGCCGCTTGGCCGCCATTGCCGCCGCCTTGTCTCAGTCCGGGCGAGCTGGCCCGATTGCGGGGGCCGCAGCGAACCAGGTCTCAATCTCTGCAAGGCTGGCCGGGCGTGCGTCGGTGACGCCGATCTGCGAGTAGACCGTGGAGAAATCAGCAATCCCGTCTTCGATGGGATAGGCGCCGAGAAACACGCTCTGCAAATTCCAGCTCAGGATCCGGCCGGCTCCGAAACTGGCGAGATAGCGATCATGGGTGACGAGGAATTCCTGGCCGGGCTCGCAATCGCCGCGGTCCAGACTGCCGCGGGCGTAATTGATCCCGCGCTGCGCACCGGCGCCTTCGATCCAGTTTGAGGCGTCGCTGACAAAGCCACGGCCAGGCTGGTATTCGCCGGTCTTGTTGATGGTGATGTCAGACCGGTGTTCGCCGCATTGCGTGATCTCGACCCGGTCGAGATGCTCATGCCGCACGAGATAGTCGCGCAGATCGGTCTCCCAGGGCCGCCGCGCCTCGGGCTCCGCAATCAGATTGCGCACGCCCTGGACCAGCTGGTCGTCCGTGCCGACGGGCTCAAGCGCGAGCACGACGCCCTCGTCCGAGCGGAACACCAGATAGGTCTGCCCGATGATGAGGGCCATGGAATTGGCGCAGGTCGGCAGGCTGAGAAAGCCGGTGCTCGGTGTGCCGACAGGGAATTCATCCCAGAACAGGGTTTGCGCGTGCAGGGCCGCGTAGTCCGTGCCGTCTGCCGCGACCGGCTCAAAGGCGATCGCGCCCATCGCACCTTCGATCTCGTAACTGTCTGCGCCGGCGCCCTTGAGGCGTTCATCGACCTGCAGCGTATAGGTCGCGAGCGGCATGCCCCCGAGGAAGGGCCCATAGCGTGCCGGCGGCTCTGCCGGGCGCCAGTCGACGACGCGCACCAGCTCCACCTGGGCTGAGCGGGACAGGTAGTCATGCAGGCGCGGCATGGCCGATGCGGCCAGGGTCTGCTCAAAGCTGCGCGGCGGTGGTGGCGGGCAGGCCAGCGCCGGCCCGGCCAGCAGGGCAGCGGTGAGCGCCCCAAGTGCGAGTTGTCTGATCATGCTGCCCCCTGAAACCTGTCTGCCGACATAGTCCGGGGTGCTGCAGGCGTGGTCAAGCGTAGCGGCGCCTAGGCCACCGCCGCCGGCTTGATCGGCGCTTCGGCCAGATCGGTGCCGAAGACGCGCTGATACATTTCCGCAATCGTCGGGCGTTCCAGCTCGTCACACTTGTTGAGGAAGGTGAGGCGGAAGGAGTGGCCGAGATCGTTGAAAATGGCGTTGTTCTCCGCCCAGGTCAGCACGGTGCGCGGGCTCATCACGGTCGAGATATCGCCATTGATGAAGGCTTCGCGCGTCAGATCGGCCAGCTTGACCATGTCGGCGACCTGTTTGCGGCCCTCTTCGGTGGCCGCGAGATCCTTCATCTTGGCCAGCACGATGGCGTTCTCGGTCTTGGCGGGCAGATAGTTCAGCGTCGCGACGATCGACCAGCGGTCCATCTGGCCCTGATTGATCTGCTGCGTGCCATGGTAAAGCCCGGTGGTGTCGCCCAGGCCGATCGTATTGGTGGTGGCAAACAGGCGGAAGGACGGGTTGGGCCGGATCACCTTGGTCTGGTCGAGCAGGGTGAGCGAGCCAGAGGCCTCGAGCACGCGCTGGATCACGAACATCACATCGGGCCGGCCGGCATCATATTCATCAAACAACAGCGCGACCGGACGCTGCAGCGCCCAGGGCAGTATGCCTTCCTGGAATTCGGTGACCTGCTTGCCATCCTTCAACACGATGGCATCCTTGCCGACCATGTCGATACGCGAGATATGGCTGTCGAGATTGACCCGCACCATCGGCCAGTTGAGCCTTGCTGCGACCTGTTCGATATGGGTCGACTTGCCGGTGCCGTGATAGCCCTGGATCATAACCCGGCGGTTTTTCGCAAAGCCGGCCAGGATTGCCCGCGTCGTCGCCGGATCGAACACATAATCGGGATCGATTTTCGGTGTGTGCGCGTCAGGCTGCGAAAACATCGGCACTTCAAAGCCGGCATCGAAGCCGAACAGCGCCTGGGTATCGGCAATCGCATCGGGGGCAGGCACAGGGAACTCGTCGTTCATGGAACCGGTCTTTTCGCTTGGGGACGTCAGGACTGCAAAGCTGCACGGTATCGTGCATCCGGACTAGCGCAGGCCGCAGCGCACGGCAAGGGAGGCGGGTGAGATGGGGGGTAAAGGGGAGGGTTCCGTTTGACGGAACTATCGTCTGACGCTATATTGCGCGGGTGATCCGATCCTTTGCCTGCAAAGACACGGAGAATCTGTTCCGTGACGAAAACGTGCGGCGATTTGCTGCATTCGAGCGTCCCGCGCGGCGCAAACTTCTGATGCTCCATGCCGCACACCGGCTTGATGATTTGCGCATCCCTCCGGGCAACCGATTGGAAGCGCTGCGAGGAGCGCGACAGGGGCAATACAGTATCCGGGTCAACCAGCAGTGGCGTGTGTGTTTTCGATGGCTCGACGGTGCTGCCTGGGATGTTGAGATCGTGGACTACCATTAGCGTGAGGATGCCAAACCAATGACCAAACTTGCCCCCATCTCTCCGGGCGAAATTCTGCTTGAGGACTTCCTGCGCCCCAATGGACTGACACAGGAAAAGCTTTCGCGGGCCATCGATGTTCCGAAAAGCCGCGTTTCCGGGCTGGTACGCGGCACGCGCTCGATCACCGCCGATACCGCGCTGCGCCTGTCGGCATTCTTCGGGACGACTGCGGAATTCTGGATGAATTTGCAGGCTGAGTTCGATCTGCGCCAGGCGCGCGCCACCAGCTGGCCGGCGATTGCACCGCGGATTACGCCGCACAGGGCGGCCTGAGCCGCTATGCTCTTCGCCACTCCAGAAAGAAATGGTTCTCATTCTCGCCGATCTCATTGAAGCCCTCGCGCCGATAGAGCGATCCGACCGGGTTCCATTTGAGATATTCCAACCGCACCGGGCGCGCCTCGGCTGCGGCCAGCGTCAGGCAATGGCGCAGAATGCGGGTGCCGCGACCCTGCTTCTGAACCTCTGGCGCGAGGTAGAATTCGCCGATCCGGATCCAGCTTTCCTCGCGATAAAACGCAATCGTGCCAATCGGAGCGCCATCTTCTGTGATCCTGAAAAGCGGTAGCGCCGCGAAGCGTTGGCGGTGGAAGTCGCGCTGCCAGCTTTCATCCCAACCCCATTTTGAGGTGATGTAGGGGCCGATGGCCTGGCGCTTCACCTCGAAGGAGAAGTCGAAATCGTCTTGGGAATCGCGAAGACGGGAAAAGCGGGTCGCTGGCGGCAGATCGGGAATTGTGAGGTCACAATCCATCTGCGATCACGCCATCCCCACACCCTTGAGGATCTGATACGACGCGATCACGCGGCCGAGCTGTTCCTCGCTCGAGCGGTCGCCGCCATTGGCGTCCGGGTGGAAGCGTTTGACCAGTTCGGCATAGCGGCGGCGCACGGTCGAGGGGTCGACATCGGGTTTGAGGCCCATTGTCTCCAGCGCCTTGGATTGCAGACGGCCCATGGTCTTTTCGCGCGGACCGTCCTCGTGCGTTTTCTTGTTGTCACCGAACGTGCCCATCGGGTCGGAGAAGCCGTCGGCGAAATCGCGGCTGGCGCGCTGGGCCTTGTGGCGCGAGCTGGTCGAATTGCGCCAGCCCCAGGTCGGACGATGGCCATAGGCCGAGGATTCGCGATAGGCCTGCGCCGCGCCCTCGCTCATGCCCTCGAAGAAATTCCACGACTTGTTGTATTCCGAGGCATGGCTCTGGCAGAACCAGTAGAAATCGCTCAGCTGGTCATTTGATTTCGGGGCGCGGCTATTGCCATGGCTGCGGCAACCGGGCCATTCACACACGCGTTCCTCCGCCGAGGGTTTGTCCTTGGGCGGCTTGATGCGGATGTCTTTGAACCGCGGTGTATATTCGAAGGCGTCTGTCATAGCGTCCAAGTATGGTCATGCGCAGGTAAAGCGGCAATGAAACGAGTGTCAAAAAAGGTGAAATTAATGATGACCGTGAGAGATGAGATCGAAACGCGTCTGCGGGAGGCACTGGTTCCCGTGACCCTGAATGTCAGTGATGACAGCCATTTGCACGCCGGACACGCAGGTGCCCGCGAAGGCGGGCAGAGCCATTTCAGCGTTGATATCGTCTCCAGCCGCTTCGAGGGGCTGGGGCGCGTGGCCCGCCACCGGCTGGTGAATGAGACACTGGCCGAGCAGCTCAAGGGCCCGATTCATGCGCTGGCGATCAAGGCGCGGGCGCCCGGCGAATAACCGGTCGCGCGCGCCGGTGGTCCAATCAGGCACAGCGGTCGTACTCTATCAAAACCCCTGTGGATTTCCGGAGTCGACATGCCCAAGTTCAATCTTTCACTTTGCCTGGTGCCTGTCCTCGCGCTCCTCGCCACAGGCTGCGCCGCCAATGGGCTGCAACAAGCCGATACGCTGAGCGACTACCGCAATCTGCAGAGCGGCGAGCGACGCCTGCTGCAAGTGCGCGAATGGGTGGATCCGCAAGCCCTGCAGGCCGTGGATGCCATCTATATTCCCCAGGCTGGTATCGTGCCGGGTGTGGTGGAGAATAGCGGAGTCGATCCGGCCCGTTTCAATCGCATTGTCGGCAAGCTGAACCAGACCATGTGCCGCCGGCTGGCGCGCGGCGGCTTCGAAGTCACGGCCGATCCGGCGCTGGCGAGCCATGAGCTGCGGATGAATATCACCGGGTTTGAAACCACCAATCTGGTCAGCGCCGGGGCGTCGCGCGTGATCGGTTTCGCGATCCCGGGGCCGATCAGCCCGCGTATCCCCTTCGGCATTGGCGCCCTGGCGGTTGAGGGCGAAATGCTCGATTCATCCAATGCCCAGATCGCAGCCCTGACCTGGTCATCGCGCAACCACTTGGTATCGAGCGGTGGCTTCTCCGAAATCGGCGATGGCTACCGGCTCGCCCAGGTCTTCGCTGACAGTTTTGGCGATCTCATCGTCGAAGCCCGCGATTCCGTTGAGGGCGCCCGTGAAGAGACGGCGCGTGGCGTCTGCACGGACATGTTTGACGCGGCGACCGGCGAAGGGGCTGGCGATATCGCTCAGCTGCCGGGCGAAACGGCCGCCAATCCCTAGTCCGGGCTGGCGCTGACGCGCAATTGCGTGATCTGGTTGCGGCGGCGCTCGATGACTTCGAATCGGACACCGTGGAAGTGAAAGACCTGACCGCGTTCGGGAATCGTGCGGGCCTCGTGAATCACCAGGCCAGCGACCGTGACGGCCTCCTCATCGGGCAAATGCCAGTCGAGCGCGCGGTTGAGGTCGCGGATCGGCACAACACCATCGACCAGCCAGATGCCGTCAGCCTCTGGCCGGATACCCTCGACGGCAATGTCATGCTCGTCCTCGATCGCGCCGACGATCTCCTCGAGAATATCCTCCAGCGTCACCAGACCCATCAGCGCGCCGTATTCATCGACCACGAGGGCGAAATGCTCCCGCTTCTCGCGGAAGGCATTGAGCTGGTCGAGCACTTCGGTGGTTTCCGGCACGAACCAGGGTTCGCGAACAATGGCCCGGATATCGATCGTGGAGGGGTCGCCATCATTATCGTGCATGGCGCGCGCCAGATCGCGGGCATGCAGCACGCCAATGATATTGTCCGGCTCGCCCTGATACAGCGGCAGACGGGTATGTGGGCTGTGCAGCGCTTCCTGGGCGATCTCGGCGGCGGGGCGTTCGACATCGATCATATGGATGGATTTGCGGTGCACCATGATGTCGTCAACGGTCAGCTCACGCAGGTCGAGCACACCGCCGAGCATGTCGCGGTCATTCTTCACCACGCCGCCATCCTCGTGATGCAGCGCGATCGTGCCGCGCAATTCGTCATGGGCCGAGAGAACCGGCCCTTCGACCCGGGCGCCGAGCAGGCGCAGGACGCCGCGCACGATGGCCTGTACTGCGCCGACGATCGGCGCGAACACGCGCACAATGACCAGCACGGGGCGGGATACGAATAGCGCGAAGCGCTCCGGATTGGACAGGGCATAGGTCTTCGGCATCACCTCGGCGAAAACCAGCACCAGCGCGGTCATCACCGCGGTGGCGATCCAGACACTGTGTTCGCCGCCGAGCATGCGGGCGAACAGCTGTCCGGTGAGCATCGAAGCGGCGATATTGACCAGATTATTGCCGAGCAGCAGCGATCCAAGCAGGCCTTCGCCGTCGCTGATCAGCAAATTGACCCGCGCGGCGTCAGGATTTTTGTCGCGCTCAAGCTGAAGGATGCGCGCCCGCGAGGTCGCGGTCAGCGAGGTTTCCGAACCGGAGAAAAAGGCCGACAGCATAAGCAGGCCAATAATCATCAGGGCGGGGCCAATCAGGCTCCAGTCGAGGCTCATGAGAGCGAAGTCTCCAAAAATGCGACAAGGTGTGCCGCGTCAATCCTAGGGTCTATCCACGCTTTGCCAATACCGCGGGCGAGAATCAAGGTGATTTCCCCGGCCTGGTTTTTCTTGTCATCGCGCATGCGGGCTGCAAGGCGGCTGGCATCCCAGTCCTTGTGCGCCAGCGATGCGGCACTCCAGGGCAGGCCGACCCTGCGCAAATGCGTCTCGACCCGGTCCGCATCGCTGGCAGGGCATTCGCCGCGAGCGACCGAATAACGGAAGGCCAGCGCAATTCCTGCCGCGACCGCTTCGCCATGGCGGATCGCATCGCGCGGGGCCTCCGCCTCGAAGGCATGGGCGAAGGTATGGCCCAGATTGAGCAAGGCACGGCGGCCATGTTCCAGCTCGTCCTCGGCGACGATGCGTGCCTTGAAGGCAATGGCATCGGCAATCGCCCGGGCCAGGGGCGCGCCGTGCAGGACAGCGGCACCGGCCGCGTCGAGGCGGTCAAACATAGCTGCATCGCCGATCAGCGCCGCCTTGACGATTTCCGCATAGCCGGCGCGGCGTTCACGTTCGGGCAGGGTGGTGATGAAGGCCGTGTCGGCGATGACCAGGCGCGGCTGGTGGAAGGCGCCGGCGAAATTCTTGCCCTGGCGTGTGTTGATCCCGGTCTTGCCACCGACCGAGCTATCGACCTGGGCCAGCAATGTGGTCGGGATTTGCACGAAGTCGACGCCGCGCTTGGTGATGGCTGCGGCAAAGCCGGTCAAATCGCCAATCACTCCGCCGCCGAGGGCGATCACCGCTTCGGAGCGTTCGATATTGCGCTCCAGCAGGGCATCGACCAGTTGTTCAACGCCAGCAAAGCTCTTGGACGCCTCACCCGGCTCCATCACGATCGGGTCACAGGCGATGCCGGCCTTTGCCAATACAGCTGAGACGCGTTCCAGATGCAGCGGTGCAATATGGCTGTCGGTTACCAGAATGGCGCGGCGGCGCGGAAACAGGTCGGGCAGGCGCGCGGCCGCGGCTTCAAGCGCGCCTTCGCCAATCAGCACGTCATAGCCGCGCCTCCCGAGACCGACCGGCACTGTCAGAATTGAACTCACGCTTACGTCTCCCGGGCCATCAGAGCGGCGATAATTGCGTCCGCCGTTGCCTGGTGGGTTCCGGCTGACGCGTCGATATGGATATCGGCCTCTGCGTAGGCAGGCTGACGCGTTTCAAGCAAACGCTCAAGGATTTCCATCGGATCTCCATCCCGGAGAAGCGGTCGGGTGTCACGGCGCGCAACGCGCATTGCAAGTGTCCCGACATCGGCCTGCAGCCAGATCGAGATGGCTTTCTGTGCGATCAGGGCCCGCGTTTCAGGGTCGACAAAGGCGCCGCCGCCCAGCGCCAGCACCATGGGAGGTTCGTCGAGCAGGCGCGTGATCACACGACGCTCGCCATCACGGAAGGCGGCTTCACCGAAATCCTCGAATATTTCGCTGACCGTGCGGCCGGCCGCGGCCTCGATTTCATGGTCGGCATCGGCGAATGGACGGTTCATCGCCGCCGCCAGACGGCGTCCGACGGTGGTCTTGCCGGCGCCCATCAGGCCGATCAGAACGATTGTGCGGTCACGTAACGCAGTGCGGGTCATTCCATCGGTATAAAGCGTCTGGAAATCGCCGCAATCGGGGTTACCCTTGTCGCGCGGGTGTTTGCCATTCTGGTGGCGCGCCAATTGCACATGAGGAAGGTGAATTCATGCGGGGTTTTCTGGTCGGTCTGGTGGTTCTCGCCGGCGTTTTTGCGGCGGGCTTCGGCGCGCTGATTGTTATCGCGAACGGTCTCGAGCCGTCGCAGGAGGAAGTACGTGTCGAGCTGGACGATAATTTTCCGCGCTAGCGGCCTGGCCCTGATATTGGGCGGCACCGCCCTCGCACAGGGCCCGATCGAGGTTCAAAGTCTCGACGCGCTCGACCCGCTGGAAGTGGGTCTGCCCGGCGCTGCGCTGGGTATTTCGCTGTGGGATGGCAGCGATGCCGATATGGCCAGCCGGGTGCTGAACCGGCTGCCGGAGGCGAGCCGTGCCGGCTATGCCTCACCGGCTCTGGCTGAGCTGGCGCGTTCCGTATTGAGCTCAGGTGGCTATCCGCCGGCGGGCGGGCGTGGTGACCCGGCCCTGCCAGCGCTTCGTGCCGACCGTCTGTTGGCGGCAGGGGGCGTCTTTGAAGCCTATGACTTGCTCGAACGCACGCCCAATCTGAACCAGAATGAAGCGCTCTCGCGCCTGCACGCGGAAATGGCCTTTGCGACCGGCAATACCCGCAGCGCCTGCCACTCGGCCGATGCGCTGCTGCGCGGGCGTGAACAGGCCTACTGGCTGCGCGCGCGTGCTGTCTGTCTCGCGCTTGACGATCAAGACAGCGCGGCTGAACTGACCGCCGAGCTGGCCCGCAATATCAGTGCTGATGCCGGTTATGACGAGATGCTGTTCGCCCTGACGCTGGACGGCAATCCACCGCCAACCCTGCCGCCTGTTGATTCCGGCCTGAAACTCGCCATGGCCTTCCAGCTCGACAGCGAAACCGACCTGGATGCGCTCGATGTCAGTGGGGCGCCGGGTTGGCTGCAACGTTTCGTGCATGGCCGGGCAGCACCGGGGCCGGTCCCGGCCACCGAACCGGCTGCGGCGCTGGCAGGCGCTCTGGCGCAATCGGGCCCGGAGCGGACCCGCGCCTTGGAAACCGTGCTCATACAGGGCGTTGACCGTTCCATTGCGGCCGGTGCGTTGTCGGGATTGCTCGACGATGCTGCCAGCGCCAACCGTTTTGCCGTGGCAGCGCGGCGCTACGGCCGTGAAGTTCACACCATTCCGGTCACTCGCGAAACGCTCGCCGATGGCTATCGCTTTGCCCTGGCGGCGCTGATGAGCGGCGATCTGAACACCGCCTCGCAATGGCGTGATGCCCTGATGGATGGGCCGCCCCGGCCACTGCCGACCGTGGTTTACGACGAAACCGGCAAGCCACTCGAATCGTTCGACACCGCCATGACGAGCGAGGTCCCGCCGGCCTGGGTGCCGCCATCGCCGCGCCGCATGGTCAATCTCGATCTGGCGATTGCCATCGCCCGCGACCGGCTTGCCGGCGATCAGGCGGCAGCATTGCTGGGCGCGCATTTCGAGGCCTATGGCCCGGCGGCGCTGGCTGACATGCTGGCATTGAACCGGCTTGGTGCTGACGAGGTCGCGGGATTGCGCCCGGGATTGCTGTCATTGGCTCCCGTAAGTCTTGGACCGGAAGTGCTGGCGATGGAAGCGGCGGCCCGGTCGGGTGCCAGTGCCGAAGCGGCCCTGCTGGCGATTGCCGTTCTGGCAAGCCCGCAGCTCAATGCCGAGACGCTCAGCCGTTCGGCTGTTGTGCTCGATCAGCTCGGGCTGCGCCGGGCTGCGCTTGACCTGCTGCTGGAACGGCTGGTCGCGAGGGCGGTGTGAGCACGGGGCCGGAGATCGACCTCTTCCTCGACATGATGGCCGCCGAGCGCGGCGCCGCACGCAATACGCTCGACGCCTATGCACGGGACCTGACCGATGTTTCGGCCAGGCTGGGCGCGCGCGGCGTCACGCTGGCACAGGCGGGTACAACCGATCTGGAGCAGGTCCTCGCCGGGATCGAATCCGATGGCCTGTCGGCGGCGACGGCGGCAAGGCGGCTGTCGGCGATGAAGCGATTCTATCGCTTCCTGCTCTCGGAAGGCCGGCGCAGTGACGATCCCTGCACGCCGTTGCGCGGTCCGAAACAGGGGCGAAGCCTGCCGAAAATCCTCAGCGAAGCGGATGTCGACGCCCTGTTTGCTGCCGTCGCTGACCTGCCAGGCGCTTCGGGCCTGCGCACCCGGGCGCTGCTGGAAATTCTCTATGCCGGCGGATTGCGGGTGACCGAACTGGTCTCCCTGCCGCTCAGCGCCTTCATCCCGACCGAACGCTGCATCTTTGTCACGGGCAAGGGCGGGCGCGAACGCCTGGTGCCGCTGACCGCCTCGGCGCTCGACGCCATGGCCGCCTATCGCGATGCACGGGCTGCACATTTGCCGCCGGTCAAATCCGGGAAGCAGAAAGCGCAGCGCTTCCTCTTCCCCTCGCGCAGCGCCAAATCGGGCCATCTGACCCGCGAGCGCTTCGCCCAGATCCTGCAGGAGGTCGCCCTGGCCGCAGGCCTCGACCCGGCGCGGGTGTCGCCGCACGTGCTGCGCCATGCCTTCGCGACGCACTTGCTGGCGCGCGGCGCCGATCTGCGCTCGGTCCAGCTCTTGCTTGGCCATGCCGATGTCTCGACGACGCAGATCTATACCCATGTGCTCGATGAGCGCCTCAAATCGCTGGTCGAGACCGCGCATCCGCTGGCCCGCAAGACCTGAAGCCGATCATCATGCACGCCTGTTCGCTGACAGTATTGCGGACTTGTGACGCCCGGCGCGGCTGGTTAGGTTCAGACCCTCCTTAAACGTCCACAGGCGTTACACCGGCATGTCCGATCCTACGCGTACCTATCTCGATTTCGAACGGCCGCTGGCCGAGCTGGAAGCCAAGATCGAAGAGCTTGAAACCCTCTCCGGCACGGGCGGCGGCGATGCGCCAGATATGGCCGAAGAGACAGCGAAATTGCGTCAGAAGGCGTCCGAACAGCTCGCGACCCTCTATGGCAAGCTCGACCCCTGGCGCAAGACCCAGGTCGCGCGTCACCCCGAGCGCCCGCATTTCCGCGATTACCGCAAGGCGCTGATCGAGGATTTCGAGGAATTGTGCGGTGATCGCCGATTCTCCGAGGATCCGGCCATTGTGGGTGGTCTTGGGCGTTTCCGGGGCCGCTCCGTGGTCGTGATCGGCCACGAGAAAGGCCATGATACCGAAAGCCGCCTGCATCATAATTTTGGCATGGCGCGGCCTGAAGGCTATCGCAAGGCGATCCGGATCATGGATCTGGCCGAGAAATTCAATCTGCCCGTCCTGACCTTTGTCGACACCGCCGGTGCCTATCCCGGTCTTGGCGCTGAAGAACGCGGCCAGGCCGAAGCGATTGCGCGCTCGACCGAGCGCTGCCTGACACTGGGCACGCCGCTGATCTCGGTCATCACCGGTGAAGGCGGCTCCGGCGGCGCGGTTGCTCTGGCCAGCGCCAATGTGGTGATGATGCTAGAGCACTCGATCTATTCGGTGATCTCGCCGGAAGGCTGTGCCTCGATCCTGTGGAAGGATCAGGCCAAGGCCAAGGATGCCGCCGTCGCGATGAAAGTCACGGCACCGGATCTGCTCGGCTTCAAGATTATTGACGAGATCATCCCCGAGCCGATCGGTGGGGCGCATCGCCACCCGGTGGAGACCATGCGCTCGGTCGGCAATGCCATCGAGGCCCATCTGGCCAAGCTGGATGGTCTGTCGGACAAGGAATTGCGTCAGAAACGCCGTGAGCGCTTCCTGGCCATCGGCCGCGCCGGCGGCGGCGCCTTCTAGGCCGGGCTGCGGCGAATTCGAAGATTCATCTCAGCACCACCTCAAGCCAGGGCAATTCCCGCCCCGGGAACACTTCCGAGCTGCGCATTTCGACGCGCCGGGCGCCCATGTGCAGATAGGCAGGTTCGGCGTAAGGGTCTGACAGGATCGTCATCACCGGCAAGCCCAGCGCCTTCAATTGCGCCTTGGCGTGCTCGAACAGCAGGCGACCGGCCCCGCGCCCGATTGCTTCGGGATCGATGAACAGAAGATCGAGTGAGCCGCCATGGCCCTCGGGGTCAATCTGGCAGACGCCGAGCGGGGTACCGTCAACGGCCTCCGCGACGGTGGCGTGGCCGGCGCTGATCGCGTCATCAGTGACTTTGAGATAGGGTTCGACCGCAGCCATAAAGGCGGCATCATAGCCCCAATGGGCCTTGGAGCGCAGGCATAGCGCCGACAGCGCCTGCGCCTCGCCCGGGCGGGCAGGGCGCAGGCGGATATCAGGCTTCCCTGGTGTCGCGATTGCCAATGGCGCCATGGCATTGCTTGTATTTCTTGCCGGAACCGCAAGGGCAGGCCGCATTGCGTGCCACGCGGCCCCAGGTCTCCGGCTTGGTCGGATCGGCCGGTTCGGACGTCCGGCGCTGGGTCGGCGCGACGCGCGATGCGACGGGGCCGGATTCGGGGCCCGCCATTTCATTGCGACCCGTGCGTGGATCGATATGCGTCGCGGTGAGATCCTGTGGCACTTGTGGCTGCGCCGGTGCCCGCTCAAAGCGGATCAGCATCAGCTGCTTCGTCACCTCAACGCGCAGGCTGTCCATCATCTTCTCGAACAGCGCGAAGGCTTCGGTCTTGAACTCGTTGAGCGGATCGCGCTGGGCATAGCTGCGCAAGCCGATCATCGAACGCATGGCGTCGAGATTTTGCAGATGCTCGCGCCAATTCTGGTCAATGGCCTGCAGCAGGAAGGATTTCTCGATCCGGCGCATCAGGTCGGGACCGCCATTGGCAGCTTTCTCGGCATAGGCCCGGTCGGCGGCTTCGGTGACGCGTTCGAGGATTTCCTCGTCGGCAATGCCCTCTTCCTTGGCCCAGTCGGTGACGGGTAGATCAAGCCCGAATATTTCGCGCAATTCGGTGTCCAGGCCTTCGACATCCCACTGGTCGGCATAGACTTTTGGCGGGATGTGCTGGACGACGAGGTCCTCGGCGGTCTGGTGGCGCATGTCCTTGACGACATCTGCGACATCGGTCGAGGTCATGAAATCAATGCGCTGCTCGAAGACGGCCTTGCGCTGATCATTCATGACGTCATCATATTTGAGGACGTTTTTGCGGATGTCGAAATTGCGCTGCTCGACCTTTCTCTGCGAGGTCTCCAGCGCCTTGGACATCCAGGGGTGAGTGATCGCTTCGCCCTCTTTCAGGCCAAGTGTTTTCATGATGCCGTCCAGGCGTTCCGGCGCGAAAATGCGCAGCAGGTCATCCTGGACGGAAATGTAGAATTTCGACCGGCCCGGATCGCCCTGGCGGCCGGTACGGCCCCGCAGCTGGTTATCGATACGGCGGCTCTCATGGCGCTCGGTGCCGAGAACATACAGACCGCCCGCGGCGAGCGCGATTTCGCGCTTGGCGGCGATATCGGCCGCGATCACGGTTTTCTGGGCCGCGATGGCGGCCTCATCGGGCTCGACGCCTTTTTCAGCCTGTTCGGCCTTCCATTGCATCATGCGCATGTCGGCATTGCCGCCAAGCTGAATGTCGGTCCCGCGGCCGGCCATATTGGTGGCGATCGTGATCGCCCCCGGCACACCGGCCTGGGCGACGATCAGGGCTTCCTGTTCGTGATAGCGCGCATTGAGCACATTATGCTCGAGCGGGATGAGCTTGAGCATCTCCTTGAGCGGGCGTGCATCAGGGCGGCCGGATTTCTTGAAGGCTTCGATCTCGGCATCATCCTTGGGGTAAAGATGTCCGAGCGTTTCGCGGAAAGTCTTCTTGTCGCTAAGCAATTTTGACAATTGCTCGGACTTCTCGATCGAGACCGTACCGACAAGCACGGGCTGGCCGCGCTCCTTGCAATCGACCAGATCATCGACGATCGCCGCGTATTTATCGATCATGGTCCGGAAGACTTCGTCTTCATTGTCGATCCGCGCGATCGGCCGGTTGGTCGGAATCTCGACCACTTCCAGCTCATAGATCGAGTGGAATTCGTCGGCCTCGGTTACAGCCGTACCGGTCATGCCGGCGAGCTTCTTGTAGAGGCGGAAATAATTCTGGAAGGTGACGGAGGCCAGCGTCTGGTTTTCCGGCTGGATCTTGGTGCCTTCCTTGGCCTCGATCGCCTGGTGCAGACCATCCGAGAGGCGGCGGCCCTGCATCATGCGGCCGGTGAACTCATCGATCAGCAGAACTTCCTCGTCCTTGACGATATAGTCCTTGTCGATGTGGAAGATCTTGTGGGCCTTCAGGGCCTGGTTGACGTGGTGGACGATCGACACATTCTCGATGTCGTACAGATCGCCTTCCTTGAGCAGGTCATTCTCACGCAGCAGGCGTTCGATCTCTTCATTGCCCTCTTCCGTCAGCAGGACAGAGCGTGCCTTTTCGTCGATCTCATACGTGTCATCGCCGAGCTGCGGGATCAGCGCGTCGATTGTCTTGTAGAATTCTGTACGGTCTTCGGTGCGGCCGGAAATAATAAGGGGCGTCCGGGCCTCATCGATCAGGATCGAATCGACTTCATCGACGAGGGCATAGGCATGGCCGCGCTGGACCATTTCCTCGATCGAGTATTTCATATTGTCGCGCAGATAATCGAAGCCAAGCTCGTTATTGGTCGCGTAGGTGATGTCGCAGGCATAAGCCTCGCGGCGTTCCTGGTCAGACTTGCCGTGGGAGATAACGCCGGTAGTCATGCCCAGTTGCGCGAAGACCTTGCCCATCCACTCGGAATCCCGCGTGGCGAGATAATCATTGACCGTCACGACGTGGACGCCGGTGCCGGGCAGGGCGTTCAGATAGCTTGGCAAGGTGGCGACGAGCGTCTTGCCCTCACCGGTCTTCATTTCGGCGATCGAGCTGTCATTGAGCACAATGCCGCCCATCAGCTGTACGTCATAGGGACGCAGACCCAGCGCCCGGTCCGCCGCTTCGCGAACAGCCGCGAAGGCTTCCGGCAGCAGATCGTTGAGCTTGGCGCCCTGTTCCAGACGGGCGCGGAATTCGGCAGTCTTGCCCCTGAGGGCATCGTCGGAGAGCGCCTTGTACTCGGCCTCCAAAGCATTGATTTGATCGACAACCGGCTTCATGCGGCGCAGTTTGCGGCTGGTTTCGGTTCCGAAGATCTTGCGGGCAAGTGAGAGCATGGGGTCTGGCTTTGCGAACAACGGTTGGGCTAGCAAGTGCGCAGGGGCCAGTTCAATGGACCGGCGCAGGCGCTGGCATTGCTTTGAAACGTCTGGCTGACTTAAGGATGGGGGCATTCAGTGTCAATCAAGCCGCGCGGCACAGTATGCGTCCGCATGGCCCGGCGAGGTGAAGTTGGTGTCGATGAAAAGTCTGTTTGCAGCAAGCTTGGCGCTTGTCGTGCTTGCCGGATGCGGCCCTGAGCCGCGTCGTACTGCCGCTGATTTCGGACCAGCCGGTTCTGCGCTGTCATTGGATGAGCGCGATCCGGTCATGGCGCGGGTCGACGGTACATTGATCCGCCGTTCCGATGTCGAGCGCGAGGCAGCCAGCCAGGCTGAGGGGAGTGAATCCGCTCCCGCGGCACCGGGCAGCGCCGCATTCCAGGCGATTCTCGACGAGTTGATCGATCAGCGTCTGCTGGCAATGGAAGCAAGGCGGCGCGGGCTCGACCAGTCGGAAGAAGCCTTGCGGCGACTGGCGCTCGCCGAAGAACGTATTCTGGGCAATGTCCTGGTGGAAACCGCCCTGGCCAGTGCGGTCAATGAAGAGACAATCGAGCGGATCTATCAGGAACAGGTGCAATTAATCCCGCTCGGTGAAGAAGTGCGGGCGCGTCATATCCTTGTCGATACCCGCGAAGAGGCCGAAGCGATCCGTGCGCTGGTGGATGCCGGCCAGGATTTTGCCGCGCTCGCTGTGCGTATGAGCCAGGACCAGGCGACGCGGATCCAGGGCGGTGATCTGGGCTATTTCACCCGCGAAGGCGTGCTGCCTGCCTTCGGGGCGGTGGCGTTCCGGACAGGAGAGGGCGAGACTTCGCAGCCATTCGAAACCGAATTTGGCTGGCATATCCTCCACGTCATTGACCGGCGGCGCGAGCCGCCGCCCTCGCTGGAAACCCTGCGGCCCAATATCGTGCGCTTCTATACCTTCGACCAGCTGGAGGGCCTGATTGACGGATTGCGGCGGCAGGCGGTCATTGAGCGGCCGCAATTGGCGCCGCCGGGCATCACGCTCGGTGCCGAGGGCGAGGGCGACGGCGAAGGCGCCGCGGACGGCGGGCTCCTGCCTGAGGACGCCGGTGCCGAGGCGGATGATCCGGTCGCCGATCCCGGCTAAGATCTGCTTAACCGCCTTCCTGCACCTGCCCTTAACGGAGTTTGTTCATAATGGATGCTCGTGGCCCCAAACCGGTCCTTTATGTCGCTGCCTGTGCTTTGCTTGATGCGGATGGCCGTATCCTCATTGCCAGGCGCCCAGAGGGGAAGCCGATGGCGGGCCTTTGGGAATTCCCCGGCGGCAAGATCGAGCCGGGCGAGACACCGGAGCAGGCTGTGGTTCGCGAACTGCGTGAAGAGCTGAGTGTCGAACCGTGTGAACGGTGCCTGCACCCGTTCGCCTTCGTCTCTCACGCCTATCCGGACTTCCACATTGTGATGCCCTTCTTCCTGTGCCGGACCTGGGATGGTTTCCCCCAGCCCAATGAGGGCCAGGAACTCGCCTGGGTGCGCAAGGAAAAGCTGCGCGACTTCAAGATGCCGGCCGCCGACATGCCGCTGGCTGCCGAATTGAGGGATCGCCTGTGATGTCGATGCTGAAACGATTTATCCGCGATGAAAGCGGTGCGACGGCGATCGAGTACGGCATGATCGCGGCAGCGATGGCGACGGTGATCCTCGGTCTCTGGGCAACTTTTGGTCCGGCCGTGGCCCGGCTTTATGAGGATGTCGCCGGCGCGCTTTAGCGCCCGGCCTTTTCGCCCGCGGATTCCTCTGTCACACCCAGCGCATCGGCCAGTCTGACCGTCGCCGAGCCGGGTCGCTTGGCGACCGGCTGATCGGGATGCGGGGCCCAGCCTGCGGCGTGGACGATCTCGAATGTGGCGCGGATACGCCCGTCAGGGTCGGAGAAGCGCTCGGCATAGATTTCTGCCATCCGCACGAACAAGGCGCGTGTCGCCGGGGTGCGGGGTCGGTCGGTCAGAATACTGGTTTCGCCCATGCCACGCAGATCGGCCATCAGCGCGAAGGCATTGTCATAGCGCACCGTGACACGGTCGATATCGGCGACCGGCATGGTGAAGCCGGCGCGCTGCAACAGCGCCGCGATATCAAAAGTGCCGGCCAGTGGGGAGACGCGCGCATGGGCACCGCCACTCAGCTCGGCCTCGGCAGCCATCAGGGATTGGCGCAATTCGGTCACGCTATTGCCGCCCAGCAGCGCGGCGGCCAGAAAACCATCCGGCTTCAGCGCCCGGCGCAATTGCACCAGCACGCCGGGCAGATCATTGGTCCAGTGCAGGCCAAGCGGTGCGAGGATCAGGTCGAGGCTGGCATCGGCGAAAGGCAGCCGCTCTTCATCCAACGCCAGGGCCGGGCCCTCGAGCCGGGCTGTGATCGCCGGTGCGAGATCGCTTTGTGCGACCCAGCCCGTCTTGCTGCCGGCATGGCGCTGACGAAATTCTGGTTGCAGACCGGGGCCGCCGCCGAGGATTACGCCATTGTCAAAATCGCGCATGACGCCCTCGACCCGGTCGCAAATATCGTCAAACGCCCGTTGCACGAGAAAATTGTATGATTGTATGCTGCCCGCCGCACGGTGGCGGTGCTGGCGCAGCAGGCCTCGATCGAACAAGAGCGGGGGCAGGTCGGGTGACATGCAGCCGATATGCCTTTTGCGGCGCCTCAAGGGAAGGGCCCGGTGTGAGCAAGCGCGTTCTGACAGCAATCGCCGATGCGATCTGGCCGCCGGTCTGTCCGGTGCGCAGTGTGCCGGTCGATGCCAGCGGCCGGCTGGATGCAAGTGCCTGGCACGGGCTGGATTTTCTCGCGGCGCCCTGGTGCGATTGCTGTGGCCTGCCCTTTCCCTACCCGTCGGGAACCGGCACCGATACCGGAATATTGTGCGCCACCTGCATGGCCCGTCCCCCCAAATTCGACCGCGCCCGGGCACCGCTCGCCTATGGCGACGTCTCGCGGCAATTGGTGCTGGGCTTCAAGAATGGGGGCCGGCGCGAGATGATCGACCAGTTCGGCCGCTGGATGGCCCAGGCCGGCGCATCCTGCCTGGACGGGGCAGACTATATCCTGCCGGTCCCGTTGCACTGGCGCCGCCTGCTGGCGCGGCGCTATAATCAGTCGGCCTTGCTGGGGCAGGCCCTGTCGCGTCAGACCGGCGTGCCGATGCGGGCCGGCTGGCTGTTGCGGTCGCGGGCGACGCCGAGCCAGGCCGGCAAGAGCGTGTTGTCGCGAAGGCGCAATATGGCGGGCGCGTTCCGCATCGCCCCGGGGCACCGGCTTGACGGCAGCCATATTGTTCTGGTCGATGATGTCTTCACAACCGGGGCGACCGCTTCGGCCTGCGCGCGCCAATTGCGGCGTGCCGGAGCTGAAGTTGTGACTGTTGTGACGCTCTGCCGTGTTGTACGCGCCAGCGATCCCACTATGTAAGGCGTAAAGGAGTCCCCAATGGCTAAAGTGACCATCTATACCCGACCCATGTGTGGCTATTGCGCCCGCGCGGTCTCGCTGCTGAAGTCGAAGAAAGTCGCATTCGAGGAAATCGATGCCGGATTCGACCAGACCAAGCGCGAGGAAATGGTGCAGCGCTCCAAGGGCGGACGCACTTTCCCGCAGATCTTTATCGGCAAGGACCATGTCGGCGGTTGTGATCAGCTCATGGCGCTGGAACGCGCGGGCAAGCTGGACGCAATGCTGAGCCTGTAATGAGCACGATCGCGACAGCGCTGATCCAGATGCGGTCCGGGATCGATCCCGCCGTCAATCTGGCTATGGCCTGCGATCTGATCCGCCAGGCAGCAGCGCGCGGCGCAACCCTGATTGCGACACCGGAAACGACGCATCTGGTGCAAAAAGATGCGGACCAGGCCTTTGCCGTGATGCGGACGCCGGAAGACGACCCGGCAATTCCGGCCTTCGCCGCCCTGGCCAAAGAGCTTGGCATCACGCTTCTGATCGGCTCGCTGGCCGTCAAGCTGGGGGAACGCCGGGCTGCGAACCGGTCTTTCCTGTTTGCGCCGGACGGGCAATTGCTCGCCAGTTACGACAAGGCGCACATGTTTGATGTCGGTTTGGGGCAGGGTGAAACCTACCGTGAATCCGCGAATTACCGGGCCGGTGACCGGCTGGTGCTGGCTGATATCGGCACGGCGCGGCTTGGGCTGTCGATCTGCTATGATGTGCGCTTCGCTTATCTCTATCGACGCCTGGCCCAGGCCGGGGCGCAGATTCTCACTGTGCCGGCCGCCTTTACCCGGCCAACCGGGCGGGCGCATTGGGAAATCCTGTTGCGCGCGCGGGCGATCGAAACCGGTTCCTGGGTGATCGCGCCGGCCCAGGGCGGGCTGCACGAGGATGGACGCCGCACCTGGGGCCATTCCATGATTGTCGACCCCTGGGGCGCTGTAACGGCCATGCTTGATCATGATGAGCCGGGGATTCTGCTGGCCGAGTTGAATATGGACAGGGTTGCCGATGCCCGTTCGCGCATTCCGGCCCTGTTGCATGACCGCGAGCTGGGCGGGCCGGACGAGATGATCCTGCGATGATCCGCTATGCGCTCCTTTGTGATCAGGAGCACCGGTTCGAAGCCTGGTTTTCGAACTCTGCCGCCTTCGACGAGCAAAATGATCGCGGTCTGGTCGAGTGCCCGCAATGCGGTTCGGTGACGGTGCGCAAGGCGGTGATGTCACCGGCGGTCTCAACCTCGCGCAAACGCGATGCGACCCCGGAAGCAAAGCTGAAGGCGATGGCCTCGCAAGTGAAGGCGCATATTCGCAATAATTTCGACTATGTCGGTGAGGATTTCGCGGCCGAGGCGCGCGCCATTCACGCCGGCGACAAGCCGGACCGCCTGATCTATGGCGAGACCTCGCCCGAAGAGGGCGAGGCCTTGCGCGAAGAGGGGGTTCCGGTGGCACCCTTGCCGGACGCGCTTGCGCCGACGCCGCCGAAGAAGGCGAATTGATGGGCAGTTCCCGGCATCAAGCTTGCGGTTTGCGCGCGACCACCATGTAGTTCACGCTGGTATCATCGCCCAGTGTCCATTGGTCATTGAGCGGGTTGTAGCTGACGCCGACCGCGTCATACGTCTCCATACCGCCTTCATGCAGGGCGGCGGTGAGTTCTCGGGGCTGGACCAGTTTATGGAAGCGATGCGTGCCGCGCGGCAGCCAGCCCATCACCCATTCCGCGCCGACAATGGCGAGCGCAAAGGCCTTGGAGGTCCGGTTGATCGTGGCGCAGATCATGAGCCCGCCCGGCTTTACCAGCGCCGAACAGTCGACGAGGAAAGTGTGGGGATTGGCGACGTGCTCCATCACTTCCAGATTGAGCACGACATCGAAGGGGGGCTCACCGGTCTCGATCAATTGCTCGGCAACACCGTGGCGATAGTCGATCTCGAGTCCCTGTTCGGCGGCATGCACCGAGGCGGTCTTCACATTCGCTTCGGCGGCATCGACACCGGTGACGGCGGCGCCGAGGCGGGCCATGGGTTCAGACGCCAGCCCGCCGCCGCATCCGATATCGAGGACGCGCAAACCTTCGAAGGGGCGTGTCCCGGAGCGGCCGAAATGGCCGCAGATCGTGTCGCGAATGAAGGCTAGCCGGATCGGGTTGAATTTGTGCAACGGCTTGAACTTGGAGTCCGGATCCCACCATTCTGCAGCAATGCGCGAGAATTTCTCGACTTCCTCCGGATCGACCGAAGGGCGGGAGAGGGTTTCCGGTGCGGCAGTGCTGGCCATGCCTGTTCTCCTGGTGCGCGAAATCTCGCGATATTGCGTTCGGGCGTTGCGTACAAGGCTTCGCCCAAGTAGGAAACCGCGATAGCACTGCGGTGGCGATCCGCGATATCCTGACAGCCATATTATGGCCCTACCGGACGGGCTAATCGAGCCGGGTGCGACGTTTTGCACAGTCATGGCTTCGAAAATCAGCGAGGGCAGCCGGAATGACACGTGTCGTTGCCAAATTTGGCGGGAGTTCGGTCGGCACGATCGAGCGTATCCGTCATGCTGCCGGCCTTGTCGCCGATGCGGTTGCGCGCGGCGAAACGCTCGCAGTCGTGGTCTCTGCCATGGCTGGCGAGACGGATCGGCTGCTTGGACTGGCCGGCGAGTTCGGTGCCGGGCTGGGTGATGCAGAAACCGATGTTGCGCTCGCCGCCGGCGAGCAGGTGGCCGCGGCGCTGATGGCGCTGGCGCTGCGCGAGCGCGGTCTGCAGGCGCGTTCCTTCCTCGGCTGGCAGGCGCCCGTCTTCACCGATGGTCCACCGGGCGCGGCCCGGATCGCCGGCATGGAGGCCGCCGGCTTCGAAGCGGCGATGGCGGCCGGTATCATACCGGTTCTGGCCGGCTATCAGGGTATTGCCGAAGACGGCGGGCTGCGCACGCTCGGGCGTGGCGGTACCGATCTCTCCGCGGCGGCCCTGGCTGCTGCGCTCGGTGCGCGCTGCGATATCTACACCGATGTCGACGGCGTCTACACCACGGATCCGCGCATTGAACCGGCGGCACGCCGGCTGGACGCGATCAGTCATGACGAAATGCTTGAGCTGGCGGCCCAGGGTGCCAAGGTCTTGCAGGCGCGTTCAGTCGAGTTCGCGAAGTCGCGCCATGTGCCGATGCGGGTCCTGTCCAGCTTTCTTGCCGCCGGCCAGAGCCGTGGCACCGATATCGTCGCCGACTGCGATATCGCCGAGCGTCGTGTCGTGTCGGGTGTCGCCTATGCCCGCGACCAGGCCCGTATCGCGGTTCTGGGTGCCGCGCCGCACTCGCGCTTTGCCAGCGAAACCTTTGCCATTCTCGCCAATGCCGAAATCGGCGTCGACATGATCGTCCAGGCCCATGGACGCGAGCCGGATACGGTCAATCTGGAATTTTCAGTTGCGCACCGTGACCTTGATCGTGCCCAATCAGCCCTCGAACAGGGATTGCCGGGATTGCGGATCGGTTCGGAAACCGGGCTTGCCAAGGTCTCGGTCGTTGGTGCCGGCCTGCGGCAACGGGCCGATGTCGCCCGATCACTGTTCGGCGTGCTCGATCAAAGCGGGATTGCGGTAAAAGTACTGGCAACGTCAGAGATCAAGATCTCGGCGCTGATTGATAATGACGCGGTCGAGCGCGCCGTGCGGGCGCTGCACGCGGCCTATGGCCTGGATCGAATGGGGAATTGATGGAAGCGAAAACGCCCAATACCCGTGACCCGCGCCGCCTGCTCAGGCGTATGCGCGAGCTGATGGCGACGCGTGAGAATGCCCAGGACCGGCTCGACCACCTGACCACGCTGATCGCCGATGAGGCCGGCTGGGACGTGTGTTCGATCTATCTGGCCCGGCGCTCCAGCGCCCTCGAACTATGCGCCACCCACGGATTGAAGGCTGAAGCCGTCCACCATACCCGCCTGCAACCTGGTGAAGGCCTGGTTGGTCTGGTGGCACGGCGGGCGCGCCCGTTTGCGACCTTTGATGCCCGTTCGCACCCCGCCTTTTCCTACCGGCCTGAGACCGGTGAGGAGCCCTTCAATACCTTTGTCGGCGTGCCGATCCTGCGCGGTGGCCGCCTGGTCGGGGTGTTGACGGCGCAGTCAGCGGTCGAACGCCAGGTTGGCGAGGACGAGATTGACTCGCTGCAGACCGTGGCCATGGTGCTGGCCGAGATTGTGGCTTCCGGCGACATTGTGGATTCCGAGGAAATGGCTGGCCTCGATGTGCGCCAGTCCAAGCCGGAGCGGCTGCAAGGCGGGGCGTTTTCCGGCGGGCTGGTCAAGGGCGTCGCGGTGTTGTTCGAGCCGCATGTCGGCTCCGACCGGCTGATTTCCGAGGATGCTGCGAGCGAAGAGGCCCGGCTCGACACGGCGATCGACGGTTTGCGCTCCTCGATTGACGACATGCTCGAAAGCGGGCGGGTGCCCTTCGGTGGTCCGACGCGCGATGTGTTGCAGGCCTATCGCATGTTCGCCCATGATCGCGGCTGGCTGGAACGTCTGCGCGAGGCCGTCCGGCTCGGTCTGACGGCGGAAGCGGCGATCGAGCGCGTGCGCAATGAAAACCGGGCCCGTTTGATGAAGGCGGCCGACCTGACCTTCCGCGAACGGCTTCATGACCTGGAAGATCTGGCCAATCGTCTGCTGCGTCATCTCGACGGAAAGACGGCGCCGCAGCTCGATCTGCCCGATAATGCGATCCTGATTGCCCGCAATATCGGCCCTGCCGAACTGCTTGATTTCGACCGCACCCAACTGCTTGGCGTGGCGCTGGAAGAGGGGTCGGCTTCCTCCCATGCGGCCATTGTCGCCAAGGCCCTCGGCATCCCCCTGATAGGCCGCCTTGAAGGCGCACTCGATCGTGCGGAGAATGGCGATCCGGTGATCCTCGATGCCGAGTTCGGCGTGTTGCATATCCGCCCGACCGCCGATGTGATCGAAGCCTATGACGAGCGCCTGCAAGCCCTGTCGCTTCGCCGCCTCTCCTATGCGGAGATGCGCGGCCCGTCGGTGACGCTGGATGGGACCCGGATCGGTCTGCACATCAATGCCGGCCTGCTGGTTGAATTGAGCCATCTCGAACAGGCCGGAGCTGATGGCGTCGGGCTGTTTCGCACCGAATTCCAGTTCATGGTTGCCGACACCCTGCCGCGGCTCGATGCCCAGGCAGCGGTCTATCGTGCCGTGCTCGATGCGGCCGACGGCAAGCCGGTCGTGTTCCGGACCCTCGATTTGGGCGGCGACAAGGTGGCGCCCTTCGCGCCCTCAATGGTCGAACCCAATCCGGCGCTGGGCTGGCGCGCCATCCGCATGGGTCTCGATCGGCCCGGTCTGCTGCGCTACCAGCTGCGCGCCCTGATCCAGGCTGCCGCCGGCCGGCCGCTGCATGTGATGTTCCCGATGATTTCCGCACCGTGGGAGATGCGCGCGGCTCGCGCCATGCTCGAGCGGGAATTGCAGCATGCCGAGCATAACGGGCATCCCGTCCCGTCGGAGGTCAAAATCGGCCTGATGCTTGAAACCCCCGGCATCGCCTGGGCGATCGAGCATGTGATCGATGCCGTCGACTTTGTGTCCGTCGGTGCCAATGATCTGATGCAATATTTCTTCGCCGCCGACCGGCAAAACGCCCGTGTCTCGGATCGGTACGATGTGCTCTCTCCGGCGGCGCTCGGCCTGTTCCGGCAAATCCGCAATGCTTGTGCCAAGCATGATGTTCCGGTGTCGGTTTGTGGGGAGATTGCCGCCAAGCCGCTGGAGGCTGCAGTCCTGATAGGGCTTGGTTACCGAAGTCTTTCCATGGCTACCGGCAATCTGGGCCCGATCAAGAAAATGGTCTCCGGGCTCGACGCCGCCAAGCTTGGCACCTGGCTTGCTAGCCGTATGGATAGCCCGGCCGATAGCTTGAGACCGCTCTTGCTGAACGCCGGTGCCGAAGCCGGATTACCTGGCGAGGCTGTTGAAAACGGGCGCAGAATTTGATCTTATGGTTAAGAGTGGTCTGGGCAAGTCCCGATCATCTGCCCTGAGTGAGCATTCGGCCCCGGTCGGGGGAGGGGTTTAGGGTATGTCGAGTCAAACAGGAATGGCGGGTTTTGTGCCAGTAGATGCGGTGTTTTCGGAGAGTGGCGCGAGCTATGTGCAGCATTCAGCGGGTGACCGGCTGCGCGAGGCACGCACCAAGGCGGGCCTGACGCTTGATCTGGCAGCTGCCCGTACGCGCATCCGCCGTGATTACCTTGAAGCCCTTGAAACCATGGACACACGCGGCCTGCCGGCGCGTGCCTATGCAATCGGCTATCTGCGGACCTATGCCAGCTTTCTGGCGATTGAACCGGTTGGAATTGTCGAGCAATTCAAGCGTGAGGTTGATACCGAGACCGGCCGTGCCGTGCCCTCGGCTTCGGCCAAGACGCGCGACCCGATCAAGTTGCCGCGCGGTGCCTTCGGCGCCGTTCTCATCCTGGTTTGTGTCGCGTCGGTCGCCTGGTGGTATGCCGAGCAATCGCCATCATTCGGCGTGATCGCCAATATGCCTTCGCCGCCCGATGCGGCTCCGGAATGGGCACGGGCTGATTTTCAACCCGCTCGCCTTCCGGCCGATGTCGGAACGATCTGGACCGGCGTTCCCCTTGGCGATGTCGCCGAAACGGACCGGCTGACGCTGCGTGCCACGGCGCCGACGACGCTGGAAGTCCAGGACGCTTCGGGCCGGATCCTGTATTCGCGCACGCTGGCAGCCGGTGATGTCTATCAGGCGCGCGAAGACGGGCTGACCTTTTCGGCGTCCGATGCCGGAGCGATTCAGCTGGAACGCGGCGGCGTCGAACTCGGCACACTTGGTGCGGCTGGGATTCCCGTCGAGAATATCGCCCTGGCCCAGGCCGAGACTGCTGTAGCCGATCCTGAATAATTCCCGGCGCCGGCTCGCAAGCTTGCCGCAATCCCGCTATATCAGGAGCTCATGCTGACGCGCCTCGCGTTATCGGAGCCCGCCATGTCTGCCATCATCCCTGAACGTGCCCACGATCCCCGTTCCGTGCGCCCCTGGCGCATGATTGACCGGCGCAAGAGCCGCACGATCCGGATCGGAAAGCTGGAAATCGGTGGCGATGCCCCGATCAGCGTCCAGACCATGACCAATACGCTGACTTCTGATGCCAGTGCCACGATTGGCCAGATCCGGCGTTGTGAGGAGGCCGGGGTTGATATCGTGCGGGTCTCCTGTCCCGATGAAGCTTCGACCGCTGCGCTCAAGACCATTGTCCAGGCCTCCACCGTGCCGCTGATTGCGGACATCCATTTTCACTACAAGCGCGGTATCGAGGCGGCCAAGGCCGGCGCGGCCTGTCTGCGCATCAATCCGGGCAATATCGGCTCGATGGACCGGGTGCGTGATGTCGTCCAGGCAGCGCGCGATCATGGCTGCGCCATCCGCATCGGCGTCAATGCCGGTTCGCTGGAAAAGCACTTGCTGGAAAAATACGGCGAGCCTTGCCCGGACGCGATGGTCGAGAGCGCGCTGGAACATGCCCGCATCCTCGATGACCTCGATTTCAAGAACTACAAGATCTCGGTCAAATCCTCCGACACCTTCATGACGGTTGCGGCCTATCAGCAACTCTCTGAAGCGACCGATGCGCCGCTGCATCTGGGCGTCACCGAGGCGGGCGGCACCCGTATCGGCACGGTGAAGTCCTCGATCGGCATCGG
>TARA_R110002167_G_scaffold57840_2_pt1 | contig 41283 bp, 40 predicted proteins | sample TARA_R110002167 | Tara Oceans TARA_R110002167 (sample SAMEA4398238) | marine metagenome | biome: Polar Biome; feature: [MES] marine water layer (ENVO:01000295) within the mesopelagic zone...; material: water (ENVO:00002006), including particulate matter (ENVO:01000060) such as......
CCATGTTAACCATGGCTAGTTTGCTCATGCTTACAGTATCTAATGGCACTCTACTAAATATAAGCTTCTTAGGGCGCCATTACTTTTACTGAATCATGAAGTTCATTTAAGGCTTAAAACTTATAATCGAAGTTATACCGCATACCGACCATAATTTGATCATCAGTCTCTTGGTATTCAAAGTCTTTTTTCTGATATTCGATAAAGGTACTGAATTTCGATGTTTTATGCCATTCAAAGGTGGTGTTATAGGCATTATAATTACCTGAGGTGATATTGTTGCCACCATCATCATATTTGGATATCCCCAGTTTAATTTTATAGGTTTCATTGATGAAGTAGCTTGCGACTATATCAAGAGTTGAACCATCGGCGATGTCTTTGTCTATGTTTTGATAAGCAGCTGCTAGGTACAGTGACTCAAAGTTTTTAGCTAAGGTGACACCTACGGTATTTTCATCTGTACCGTCTTCCAATTCTTTAGTGTAAAACGCTGCGGCTATGTAGATTAGGTCGGTTTTGTAACGTAAACCGGTGTTAAAAAAATCACTCCCATCACTTCCTTTGTTACCATCGAATTGCGCATCAGCAGAAAACAAAATATCGCCGAATTGCTTTCTATAGGTCACTAGATTGTTAAGTCTAAATGGACTTGCACTGTCATAGGCTATTGGGGTTCCTGAACGATTGAAGATATCGACGGGATCGTAAATAATTTCTTGTGTTACTGCTTGCTTACCAATAGCAAACCGACCTAAAAAACCTTCGATTCCAACATAGGCTTTTCGTGCATCGCCAAAGTCACCATCATTTCTTATATCAACTTTAAACTCGCCTTTAGCAAAGGCCATTAGGCCATCTCCTAATTGGTATTCCGTCGCAAAACCAATCCGTGAGTTAGCATCTCCAACATCCCACACATCATCTGAATTGGTATGGGTAAGACCGAATGTCGGACGTAAAGAACCATAAAAATTAAACTGGGTATCTGAGAGCAAAGATGACTCTCTGTCTTGGGTTTCAAGCGTGGCGAGCCTTTGCTGAATTTGTTGTAGTTCAGCTCGTAACTCCTCATTAGTATCGGTGTTGCTATTAGCTTGAGTTGTGAATATGGGAGCCGCAAAGCTCAGCATAATAATTGCAGATTTTAGTTGGGACGGTTTCATTTATGTTTCCTTACATAACAACTACTAGTGTTCTGCTACTGGTTTGGTTACCGATTAAACAGTACTGCTAGTAGTAAGGATGTGCACTTATGACAGTGCGTGAGCAGGTGCCTAGCGACAATGCAAAAGCTCCCACATATTTACTGCAAACAGGAACGCCTGTTTGCAAAGTTTTAATGCTGTATTGCCCTCATCAATCTCGCCAAAGCAGCGAGCTTTTTGATTAAAGGACTTTTTTGACTAGAGAATTGTCGAGGCCATTTTTCGGCGTAAATAAGCAATTTGCTGCATGTGGGGCAAGTCTTTAGGGCAGTTATCTTGGCAACCTAACAGCGTCATGCAGCCAAAGACTCCATCTTGATTGCCGATAACATGGTAGAAGTCGTCTGCGCTGCGGTTGTCTCTACTATCCATTTCGAAACGGGCAATTTTCATCATGCCTACAGCGCCCACAAAGGTGTCTCGCATTTGTTTGGTGGCACATGCAGAGACGCAGACACCACATTCGACACAGCGTTCCAATTCATATATCCTCGCGGCTTCTTCTGGTGCCATTGGATTTTCTAGGCGATGCATGTCTTGATCGTCCGGTTTAGGATGTAACCAGAGCTTTAATCGCTCGGCTAATTCACGCATAAATTTCCCGGTGTTTACCGACAAGTCACCAATCAGTTCAAAGCCAGGTAGAGGCATTAAGGTGATTTCACCATCAGGGTAATTTGCCGTTAAGGTACGACAGGCAAGCGTTGGGAAGCCATTAATCACCATGGCGCAACTGCCACAAATACCTGCTCGGCACACAAAGTCGAACTGTAACGAAGTATCTTGTTGTTCACGGAGTTGATTTAATGCGATAAACACTGTCATACCATCTGTTTCGGTTAATTCGTAACGTTCCATTTTTGGCTTATCTTGGCTATCTTGTGGATCGTAGCGGAAGATATTAAAGGTGATTTTTCGGCTCATAATGATTTATTTCCTACCGGTTGAGATGGTATGACTGCTAATGTATCGCTAAGACGTTCATTAGCTGGTTGTAGATGGCTAGGTAGCGTATATGGCATCAATGCTTGCTGAAGTGCATGCCTATCTGGGGCGTCGCCAAGTTCTGCCGTTATTTTGTTTATTTCTTGAGTTCGTTTTTCTGTATCGGGATGGGCTATGTTGTTATCGTTGCCGTAACCGCGGTATCCAGGAGGTAACTCCATTTTCATTACATCGAGCTTCTCATAATGTAAAACGGGTTCTAATGACTCGTCATTTGGCCAGGTAGCCAATGTACGGTTTAGCCAATTTTTATCATTGCGTTGTGGATAATCTTCTCTCGAGTGGGCTCCACGGCTTTCGGTGCGTGCAGCAGCCCCACAAGCAACAGTTAAGGCTACTTTCAACATTCTGGTGACGCGCAGAGCTTCGACTAATTCAGGATTTGAATGACGTTTTTTACACTTAAGTCCTAGATTTTTTGCGCGTAGAAGTAATGCTTTAAGCTCGGCTATAGCCTTGTCTAGTTCAGGGCCATTTCGAAAGATGCCGACGTAATTCATCATGATACGTTGCATTTCTTTTTTTATTTCGAAGGGGTTCTCTGTACCTTTACCATCGACTAAGTTATCGATTTCATTTTGTAACTTATCGAGAAATTTTTGGGTAAGGGCAGTATCTATTTCTAAGGCATTTTGTTCACAAAAATCGGCTACATACTTACCGATGATCATGCCGCCTACTACGGTTTCTGCCACAGAATTACCACCTAAACGATTAAAACCATGCATATCCCAGCATGCAGCTTCTCCAACACTAAATAGTCCTTTAAGTTGTGGGCTTTCACCGGTGGCATTAGTACGAACGCCGCCCATAGAATAATGCTGGGTAGGTCTTACAGGGATCCACTCTTTGCAGGGATCGATTCCAAGAAAATATTCACAAATTTCTTTCACTTCGCGCAGATTGGTTTCAATATGCTCACGACCTAAAATGGTTATATCTAACCAGAGATGTGGCCCGTAAGGACTGTCATCTCCTTTACCTTTGCGAATATGTTCGGTCATGCGGCGAGATACCACATCACGGGAAGCGAGTTCCTTTTTCTCTGGCTCGTAGTCTGGCATAAAGCGATGACCGTCTTTATCGCGTAGTATGCCGCCGTCACCGCGACAACCTTCAGTGGTGAGAATTCCTGCTGGGACGATGGCTGTCGGATGAAACTGTACCGCTTCCATATTGCCTAATGTCGCGACGCCAGTTTCGAGTGCTAACGCTTGGCCTATACCTTCGCAGATAGTGGCATTAGTCGATATTTCATAAATTTTGCCGTAACCTCCAGTCGCAATCGTAGTTGATTTAGCCACATAGGCGCGCAGCTCTCCGGTCACTAAACAACGTGCAATTACTCCGTGGCAACGCTTACCATCATGGATCAGTGATAAGGCTTCAATCCTTTCGTGTACCGGAATACCCATCGATATTGCTTGGTTATCTACCGCATACAATAATGAGTGGCCAGTACCATCGGCGGTATAGCATGTTCGCCATTTTTTGGTGCCGCCAAAATCTCGAGCATTGATGAGGCCATGAGCTTCTTCAGCTTCATGTAACGTCACCTTTTTTGCATTCATTATTACATCGCGTGGACCAGCAGAAATTCTAGACCAAGGCACACCCCAGTTTGTCAGTTCACGTATGGCTTTGGGGGCGCAATGGGCAAACATACGTGCCACATCTTGGTCACAACCCCAGTCAGACCCTTTTACCGTATCCTGAAAATGTATGTCTTCGTTGTCACCCATACCTTTAACTGTGTTGCCAAGGCTTGCTTGCATACCGCCTTGAGCAGCCGCGGAATGTGAACGTTTTGCCGGAATAAGCGATAATACCAGTGTGTCTAGGCCGCGTTCTTTGGTGGCAATGGCTACTCTAAGGCCTGCTAGCCCGGCACCAATGATTAATGAGTCTGTATAAATAAGTTTCAAAATCAGCTCCTTATCTAATGATCTAGATAATATGTATGAATTTCAATTACGCCTCTGCGATAGATGTAATGCACCTATTCGTCAGAGAAGGATCTGTGTGTTGAGGCTTAGCCTTGCTATTCAGGGTGGAAGCTCATTTAGTTATTGACTCTGGCTGTTTGTTGCCAGGCAATCACACTTAGCGTCCCCCCTTAGCATGCCTATTACTTCGGAATAAACGGCTGAACGGGTAGTGTCAGTTCACTGCCAATAGAGATGTAGGTAATGAGGCTTAATGAACCTAAACAAAGTAAATAGATCATTAACACCTGGGCAATTGTGCGTATAAGAGAACGATTATTGCTCACTCCCCATTTTAATATCACTCGGTATAAGCCAATTAAGCCATGTACTAATACAACCGGAAGGAATACCACATACAAGAGCCAGGCATGTCCGTTATAGACGCGGTCGGCTGAGAGGTGTGGACCAATTTCAGGATCTAAAATCATGGTTGCAAGATGTGCTGAGACTAAGAAAAATAAGATGAATCCAGTGATCATTTGCCAATACCAAGCGCGAGTGTCTTTGTGCTTTATGTTGGACATAAACCCACGAAGTGCACGCCACTGGCCAAGTTGTACCGGAAAGCGACGTAATGCTAGCGCCGCGTGAACGACGACGATAACTAAAATAAATACTGAAAAGATTTGTGTCACTAGTGGCCAACCGTGCCCAGTAGCGCTAAACATGCCACCTTCAAGTACTTGCACGAAGCGGTAGAAGGTTTCTTTGCCTAATAAAATGCTTGCCTCAAAATGCATATGCACTAATAAGAAAGCGCCAAGTAAAACACCCGTCAAACTTTGTAAACAGTCGGCTCTAGCTGACCAGGCTTGTCCAAATGGTCCACCGTTGATGGCGGTTGGAACGCGCGTTTTTTCTGACATTAATTCACCTCTTATAACTTTGTTATGATGTAAATGCGTAAGCATTACCCCAAAACAAAGTCTCTATATAAAGATTAAAGGAACGGGGTTAATCCATTTTCTGGATTAGCCCTTCGATTACTTTGTTTAACATTGAGCTATATAATCATGCCGCCAAATAAGAACGCTAACGCGACACTGGTAGCAATTGTCACTACACCAGGGATGAGGAATGGGTGGTTAAATACCGCCTTACCAATTCGAGTTGAGCCTGTGTCATCCATTTCGACAGCTGCCAGTAGCGTTGGATAAGTAGGTAGTACAAACAACGCACTCACAGCAGCAAAAGAGGCAACGGCAGTTAAAGGGCTCACACCAATGGCTAATGCCGCAGGCATCAGCGCTTTAGTTGTGGCCCCTTGTGAGTAGAGCAACATAGAAGCGAAGAATAGTGTTACCGACAATAACCATGGCTGGCTCTGCAGTAAGGTTCCTGCAAGGTCTTTGATTTCATCAATATGGTTTGCAACAAAAGTATCCCCTAACCACGCAACGCCTAGCACACAGACACAGGCAGACATACCTGACTTAAAAGTGGCAGCATTAGAAATTTCGCTAGCGTCTAATTTACAAAAAATCGTTATAGCCGCAGCAGCAGTTAGCATAATCACCATGATGGCTGAATCGCGAGGCAATACCGGATTAACAATTAATCCCACTTTGTCGGAAATCGCAGTGGCATAAATCATCACAGCCGCAATAGCCATTAAAAAAATCACCACTGAACGTTTAGCACCGTCTTTAATGTTTATTTGGGTAGCACCACGTTTTTTGATTAATCCTTTAGCCAAACGGTCTTGGTAAATCGGATCTTCTGCTAGCGGTTTACCCATTAAATTGGCTACTACGGCCCCGACCATACAAGCGAGAAAAGTGGAGGGGATACATACTGCTAATAGCACTAAATAGTCCACTCCAAGTGGCTCTAAGATGCCAGAGAAGAACACTACTGCCGCTGAAATAGGTGAGGCAGTAATGGCGACTTGAGATGCTACAACTGCGATAGATAGAGGTCGAGATGGACGTATACCTTGTTCTTTGGCTACTTCTGCAATAACAGGTAAAGTTGAGAATGCTGTGTGACCCGTTCCAGCAAAGAGTGTCATGAAATAAGTGACGACGGGTGCTAGAAAGGTAATTTGTTTTGGATGTTTACGTAGTAATTTCTCAGCCAGTGAGACGAGGTAGTCCATCCCTCCCGATACTTGCATGGCTGCAATGGCGGTGATCACCGACATAATGATTAGGATTACATCAATCGGGATAGTCCCTGGTGTTAGCCCAAGTCCAGCTGTCAGTATCAGCACTCCGACACCGCCAGCAAAGCCGATCCCCATGCTCCCCATTCTTGCACCTAGGTAAATCGCCCCAAGTACGATAATTATCTCTAATATAATCATGGTATTAACTCTTTGTTATTTTGATTGTCATATTCTGCTTAAGGTTAATTATGCAGAAGCTTATTGTTTAATAATCGAGTTTGGGTTGGAGAGAATCTCCAACCCAACAGAGTTACACTTTGGTTTTGCTAGTATTTCGTTTAGCCTGATACTTAGGATGCATTAGGTTTTCGACAGAGAGGATTTCATCGAGTTCTTCAACTGTTAATAAGCCTCGTTCTAGCACCACTTCACGGACATTTTTACCCGTTTGGGCACAAATTTTTCCGATAATGTCGCCTTCATGGTGACCGATGAACGGATTAAGATAGGTCACGATGCCAATGGAATTTAATACATGATTCATACAGACATCAGGATTGGCTGTGATCCCTTCAACACACTTCTCACGCAGTGCGATACAGGCATTCCCCATAAGACTTAGCGACTCAAACATCGCCTGGCCAATGACAGGTTCCATTACGTTAAGTTGTAACTGGCCGGCTTCTGCGGCCATAGTGATCGTAATATCGTTACCGACAATTTTAAAAGCCACTTGGTTAACCACCTCTGGGATCACAGGGTTGACCTTGGCAGGCATGATTGACGAACCGGCTTGTAACTGAGGCAAATTGATATCATTGAATCCTGTGCGTGGACCCGATGAAAGCAAGCGTAAATCGTTACAGATTTTGGACATTTTAATGGCCATACGCTTAATTGCACTGTGCAGCATAACGTAGGCGCCACAATCCGATGTTGCTTCAATCAAATCTTCGGCTGGCACATATTCACGGCCAGTAATTTCAGCCAAATGTTTAATGGCCAATGAGGAGTACCCTATTGGAGTGTTTAGACCTGTACCAATAGCCGTTGCGCCTAAATTCACCTCAAGTAATAATTCTTGGCAACGTTTAATTGATTTAATTTCTTCGCGCAGTGTTACAGCAAAAGCGTGAAACTCCTGGCCTAATGTCATAGGCACAGCGTCTTGTAACTGAGTGCGGCCCATTTTTAATACGGTCTTGAATTCTGTAGCTTTAGTGTCGAAGGCACTGATGAGGTCGGTTAATGCCTCCAATAAAGTATCTGTGCTGTTGACCAATGCAATTCTGAAACCTGTTGGATAAGCATCATTAGTGGATTGACACTTATTAACATGGTCATTAGGGTTGATGACATCATAGCGGCCTTTTTCTAGCCCCATGAGTTCCAATGCAACATTGGCTAATACTTCATTGGTGTTCATGTTGACCGAGGTACCAGCACCACCCTGATAAACATCTACTGGGAATTGGTCGACAAATTGACCTGTCGTGAGGATCAGATCGCAGGCTTCAATAATTTTATTCGCAATCTCGGGACTTACAGCCCCTAATTCGCTATTAGCCATGGCTGCCGCTTTTTTTGTTAGCATCATGCCTCGTACTAATTCAGGTGCGTCGGAAATTTTTTGATTACTTAATTTAAAGTTTTCCATTGCACGTAATGTGTGAATGCCATAATAAAATTTATTAGAAACTTCTTTAGTACCCAATAAATCTTCTTCGATACGTGTGCTATTAGTGTTTTTCATTTCTATCCTATTAAATCCTGTTAATAGTAAGATATATTTTCGACCTTGAGCTATGGTATGTGTATATAAGCTTAAATTGCATATCAAAAATAACTCTTCGAAAATATGAAGGAGAACTTTCCCCTTAACTATTGGGTGAGAGATTACCTCTTAAGGAGTATTTTAATATAGATGAAGATCACTTATTTGTATTTGGTTATAGATTTTTTTTAGTTGTTGGATAAATATCTCAACTGAATTGATTTGTGTGATCTATTACTATTTGATCCAAATTGTATGTTAAGTTGTTATTTTTTTGTCAACTTAAGATTTAAAGGTGGAAATGTTTTTTGGTAAAAGTATTGTGTTAATTAAAAGTGTCTTTATTTAAATTGTTTTATTATTAATTTTTTTGCTTTAGATTATTATTTGGTCTTAGTTGTTAATTTTAGTGATAACTATCACGGTGAGAATTTAATAATAGTGCACACTTGTGAAGTGTTTATTATTAATAAAAGGAAGTTAGTATGAATTTTTCTATACGTAAGCTCTTGCTATCGGTTACCTTAGGGTTATTTCTATCCTCTGCGGTGCAAGCGCTTCCACAGGTTCGAATTATTGCCACCGGTGGGACCATTGCTGGAGTGGGCCAATCGGCTACTGAGTCAAATTATCAGTCTGGAGAGGTCGGGGTTAATAGCTTAATAGCAGCTGTGCCGGAGATAAAGTTGCTTGCCGAAATTCAAGGTGAACAACTCGTTAAAATTGGTTCGCAAGATATGAACGACAAAGTTTGGTTAGACTTAGCCAAACGGATTAATATTTTACTGGCTGATAAAAATGTCGATGGAATTGTGATTACCCATGGCACTGATACTTTAGAGGAAACTGCTTACTTTTTGAATCTAACAGTCAAGAGCGATAAGCCTGTAGTGCTGGTTGGTGCAATGCGTCCATCCACTGCTATGAGTGCCGATGGACCTATGAATCTGTATAATGCAGTCGCCATTGCCGCTAATCTAGAGTCTAAAGGCAGAGGTGTTTTAGTCGTGATGAACGATACAGTACTTAACGCCCGCGATGTAACGAAGACTAATACTACTGGAGTACACACCTTTGCCGCGCCTAATTTTGGCCCGCTTGGTATTATTCATAACAGTAAGGTTGAGTATATGGGCAGAACGGAACGTCAACATACGACTCAAACCCCTTTTGATATCAGCAAGCTCGATATTTTACCAAAGGTAGGTATTGTTTATAACTACGCTAATGCTAGTGATTTACCTGCTAAAGCTATGGTTGAAGCGGAGTTTGACGGCATTATTAGTGCGGGTGTAGGTAACGGCAACATTTATCACTCTGTATTCGATACACTCATTAAGGCGAGCAAAAAAGGCATATTGGTTATCCGCTCTAGCCGTGTACCGACCGGTGCCACTACTCTAGATGCTGAAATAGATGATGCCAAATACGGCTTTGTTGCTGCTGGTAATCTTAATCCACAAAAAGCCCGTATTCTGTTGATGTTATCGTTAACTCAAAGTAAAGACCCTCAACAAATCCAGCGCTGGTTCCAGCAGTTTTAGGCACTAACTGAGGCACAAAACACTAGATTAAATCTACATTTTTATGAAGCCAGTAGTCACCTCTACTGGCTTTTTTTATGTACTTTATTCTAGTTATAGCGTCTATCTTCCTAATAAAAATTACATAACACTCTCTACAATATACTATGCCTGTAGTGTAGTAGTCTTAATAGTCAGTAACCTAGTTAGTACACCTTGGTTAACGCTATTTATAAAGTATTTTATTAGGGATCCCCCAAAAAACTTTATGGAACAAGCCTAAGTAAAAATTAATAAACATTAATCTTAACAGAGTAATCTATTAAAGTGCTCGAGGGAATACAGGTGGTCAACGATTATCTGAGTATGCTTATACTCATTGTCTAAATGGGTAAAAAAGATGAGAGTGTTATTGACAGTGTTAATCGTAATATTTATGAATAGATAAAGTAAAGATTGTATTTAACTAAGCGTTAACTACAACTTATGTATGAATTGAATAGATGGTTAAAGTTGTTTGTGACTTTAAATATCCATTACGAGGATTAAGTTTTAATGCTAAAGGTTAAGGGTGTCAATCAGGCATCGTTAATTAAAAAGATGAGCCGGTTACTTCTCATCTTACAAATGCATGAAATAAACAGTCACAACAATTGCAGTAGCTATGATTATTTAGATGCTTTTAAATTAATATTATTCCGTTTCAATCTGAACGAGTTGTGAAAGCGAAAATTTTTTATATGAGTTCATTCGTATTTTTAAACTCTTAAATAATATTAAATTAAATATAGAGCTGGTTTTATTTTTGGTTTTTATTTTTTAATTAAAATAAAATCATATAAAGTTACCAGCAATAAAGATTGCATCTAATATTTTTAACATCAGCAAAGAACTTTGATAGCTAATCCACCCAAAGAGGTTTCTCTATATTTAGAGTTCATATCCTTACCTGTTTCCATCATTGTTTCGATGACTTTATCAAGAGACACGAGAGGATCTGAAGAACGACGTAGTGCCATACGTGCAGAGTTAATCGCTTTTACTGCGTTAATTCCATTACGTTCAATGCAAGGTATTTGCACCCTTCCAGATACAGGGTCGCAAGTCAGTCCCAGGTTGTGTTCCATACCAATTTCTGCAGCGATACATACTTGTTCAGGACTACCACCCAATAACTCAACAAGCCCAGCAGCAGCCATTGAACAGGCAACTCCAACCTCTCCTTGGCAGCCAACTTCCGCTCCTGAAATGGAAGCATTCTGTTTAAATAACCCACCAATAGCCCCAGATGCCGCCAGAAAACGCATATAGTCTTTCTCGGTAACTCTATGGATAAACTTGTCGTAATAAGCAATTACTGCTGGGACAATACCGCAAGCCCCATTAGTAGGTGCTGTGACAACTCGGCCTCCAGATGCATTTTCTTCGCTCACTGCAAAAGCAAACATATTGACCCAATCAATAACAGCCATAGGGTCATTAGATGTAGATTCAGAAGCCACAAGTTGTTGGCAAAGCGCAGCAGCACGACGAGGGATCCGCATTGGTCCTGGTAGTACCCCTTGGGTATTCATACCGCGATCCATAGATTCACGCATCGTTTTCCAGATATGAGTAAACTGAGCTTGAATATTACCGTCTGGGCGCAGCGATTTTTCATTCTCTAACACTAAAGAGCTAATCGATAATCCTTCAGTTTTACAATGTTTAATCAATTCTTCAGCTGTAGAATATTCATAAGGAACTTTTACTAACTGTTCCTCCTGTTTGCCGAAATTTTCTTCATCAACAATGAATCCGCCTCCGATAGAATAGTAAGTCTTGGAGAGCACTTTCTCGTTTTCTATCCATGCGTGGATTTGCATGCCATTTTCATGCAGTTTCAAATTTGTATTATGGAAGTGGATGCTTTTATTATAAGGGAAGGACACCGTATGACAGTGCATGCCTACAGGAAGCCTTTCACTTTTCTCCAGCCGTGCAATAAAACTGGCGATACTTTCGATATCGACATCTTCCGGTAGATTACCCGCTAGACCCATAATAATGGCTATATCTGTGTTGTGACCCTTTCCTGTGAGTGACAGTGCGCCATATAAATCAACAGTAATTCTAGTGATTTCTCGAAGCTTGCCTTTCGAACGTAACTCATCGATAAACTCTTTTCCTGCTTTCATTGGTCCGCCGGTATGAGAGCTTGAAGGTCCAATACCCACTTTATAAATATCGAAAACACTAATCATATTGATTCCTTTGCAAAAGCTTCTATACCTAGAAGCTTTTGTCATAGTTTATGAATGGATAGAGCTGTTAAAATATGTCGTAAAGAACAGAGCTGATAGCAGCTAAGCCGCATATAACCGTAAAAATTTGAACAGGAAGTGATGTTTTATACTTAGCCATTGCAGGAACTTTATGCATCGCAAAAACGGGCATTAAAAATAGAATCGCAGCAATCATTGGAGCGCCCACTGCCTCAATCATGCCTAAAATACTTGGGTTAACGATAGCAACCACCCATGTAGACAGCACAATGAAAGCAAGTGATGCTTTTTCAATGATATTTACTGAAGCAGTCGTCCGGCACTTAATAACCCCAACCAGACCTTCGTGCGCACCAAGGAAGTGGCCAAAATAACTGGAGGTAATTGCTGTAAACGCCACAATAGGACCCATTAGAGAAATCATTGGAGATTCATGTTCATTGGCCAGGTAAGACAGGATAGAAATATTTTGTTCTTTAGCTAATAGTAGCTGTTCCGGTGACAAAGATAGCACCACTGAAAATACAAAGAACATAACAAATCCCATCAACATCAACGCAGCACCACCTGTAATAGCGTCAGTTTTTTCTACTGCATTTTGGCCATACTTCCGACGTTGCTCTTTCGTGAACTGACTGATGATAGGGCTATGATTAAACGAAAAGACAATAAGAGGAATCGATAGCCAAATAATCGATGGCATAGATGACCATTCAGGCGAGACTTCCATCATCGAAGTATTCCAGTCTGGGATTAGATAAATCGATAGTGCCAGCAACAGAAACACTAATGGATAAACTAGAATAGAAGTGACTTTCAGCATAAGTTCTCTACCAAAAACGACACCGCCCGTCATTGCCAGAATCAATCCTCCAGATAATATCCAGCGAGGAATTGAAGCTATACCCATCTGGTTTACCATAAAGGAATCTACGGTATTAGTGATCCCCACCCCGTAAATTAGAACAATAGGAAAGATAGCAAAAAAATAGGCAAAGGAAATCAGGTTGGCACCTGTTTTGCCAAAGTGCTCCTCAACTGTGTCGGTAATATTCGATTCAGGTTTCGTTGACGATAACACAAACCGAGCCAGAGACTTATGGGCGAACCATGTCATAGGAGCTGCAATTAAAGCTAAAATAACGAGAGGCCAAAAACCACCTGCTCCAGCTTTAATAGGAAGAAAAAGAACTCCCGCACCCACAGCCGTGCCAAAAAGAGAAAGGCACCAAGTAAAATCTTGATAGTTAAATCGACTCTGATCTACAGGTAAGAAGGAGTCATTTGTTAATGTTCTTGAGCTCATATTAATACACTCACTATATTGATAATAATTGATTCGACAACGGTTCTGTCTCAGATTTACCCATAGGAACTGAATCATATGGCTCTTGTTCTGCAAATATTACGGAATCCCGTTCAGTTCAGAATAATGTGCTCTGAATCAACTATCTTTGCATGCCAGTCCAATGTGTAACTTCTAATTTCATTACCACTTTTTGTTACGTTCTAAACTCGCGAATATACTTATAAATAGCATGACGAGTTATTCCTAGCCGTTCTGCAACCGTGTTTGTTGCCTCTTTAAGTTCGAAAATTCCGTTTTCAAACAGCAGTTTGGTTATGGCTTTATTTTTCCCTTTCAAGTTGATTTTTTCGTCGTTTTCAACTTGAATAATTGCATTCTCAAGCGCTTTTTCAATTAATTCACTTGGAGATGAACTAAAGTTCTCATTAACACCGATTGAAGCGCTTGCCGTCTCGGGCATTAATGTTTTAATGATTTCGGTAAATGGGTAGGATAAGTTGGCATTAACACAAAATAATCCTATTGGTTTTTCATTCTCCCCAGCGAGTACACATGTTGTAGATTTCAGTAAAGATCCGTCTTTGATTCTAGTGAAATAGCTTTTGGGTGTCGCATCTCCTGTTTTCTCAAAAGCGCGAAGCATTTTCAGACCCATATCGGTAATCGGTGAACCCACGGTTCGGCCGGTATGATGTCCGTTGACAATTTTAACGACGGAATGCTCGAAGCTTTCGAATGAATGGACCACCACTTCACAATGAGGCCCTATAAATTCCGCTACGGTTTCTGCCAAGCGGAAATTGGATTTCATAAATTCTTTGTCTTTATCTGTAAACACAATATTGAATGATTTGTATGCGTTCATAGTCATGTAAATACCACTAAAGTTAACTAAAATTGGTCTTAATTGACCATTTATATACTTTTAATGCAATTAATCGTTCGAGCTGATAAGACGTATAAGACAATAATGGTCAGATTGAGTCAATAAGATAGTTACATATAGTTAATTTTTGTGAGGTGTATTGCTATTTTTATGTGTGTAATGCTTGTTTTAGTTACATCTAGTTAACTTTAGCTTGGTGTGCATAAAAATATTAACTCGAAAGAATACGGTGATATAAAGTTAAAAAAATTTAACAGGCTTGAACTTGACCAATACCGAGCCTAAGACAGACAAAAGTGATCAAGCAAACCCTGGAAGGCTATTTCTATCGATTTTATTGAGCGGATAAATTTTGATCAGATTTATTGTGAATCTACATCTCTTTAGAGGAACAACAATCAAGTGCCGTTATTGGGAGTAAGTCGTTGTTTAAGGTGTGTGTAATCTCACCTGTTTGGGCTAAATTACCTTAAACCTTATTTAGTTAACTGTTATGCTTGCAAAAGTATCCTTGTTTTTGAGAGTCCGATGGATAAATCTGCTTTTTTAGATGCGATGAATATTACTCGCTGGCTCAGTGCCGATAAACCGTTAAAGCCTTACTTAGTGTTGCATGATCTCGATGCCGACTTATCTGATCAAATGTTTATTCATGATGTACTGCGTTTATTAAACGTTGATATTGATCTGTGCGAGTTTGATTGTGAAATGATCAAAGGGCCGCAGGTGATATGGGATATGCGTAAGACAAAAGTTCGTCCTCGAGTTGCTTGGGTTGTAAGTGCGCCGCTAACAGACCTTCATGCTTTGGCTGATGAAAAACGCCATTTATGGCAGCAAATATCTCAACATTTAGATAAAATCCAGCAATTAAGTAAGGGCGAGACCAATGAGCAACATTGATAGTCACTTTATTGTGTCCCTTGGCGTTGAGCATGTAACTGTAATGGCTAAGATTGAAAACCAAGCTCACACTCATCCTTGGTCCGAAACAGGCTTAAAAGAGTGTTTCGGGCCTTTATATCGAGTATTGGGTATTAAGCTGCAAGATGGTTTGTTGGGTTTTGCGATAGTACAGCAAATTATAGATGAGGCGACGTTACTCGATATTTGTGTGGCACCAGATAAACAAGGCTCAGGGTTTGGCTCGTTATTAATGCAGCAATTGATTGATGATGCGAAAGATGCGGGGGCAGTTGTGCTGATGTTAGAAGTTCGTCAGTCAAATGAGGCTGCAAAATATTTATATGAGAAAGTTGGTTTTATTGAGTCAGGCAGGCGTAAAAATTATTACCCTACAGATGATGGTTATGAAGATGCCATTTTAATGGATTTAGCATTGAGTTAATTTTTTGCGTGATTCAATTGAATACAAAAAAACAGCGCTAATTGAGCGCTGTTTTTTATTTGGGAGAAGTAAGATTACTTAACTTCTTTACCTTGAGCTTGTAAGTCTGCGTGGTAGCTTGAGCGAACAAGTGGGCCACAGGCTGCATGTGTGAAACCAAGTTCATCAGCTAACGCTTTCAACTCATCAAATTCTGCTGGTGGAACATAACGTTCAACGGGTAGATGAAATTTAGACGGTTGTAAGTATTGGCCAAGCGTGAGCATTTCTACGTTGTGAGCGCGTAAATCTCGTAATACTTCGGCTATCTCTTCGTTGGTTTCACCTAAACCCATCATTAAACCAGACTTAGTCGGAATAGTTGGATGACGCTCTTTAAAGCGTTTAAGTAGGTCTAATGACCACTGATAGTTAGCGCCTGGACGTGCTTTGCGGTAATGAGCAGGAGCCGTTTCAAGATTATGATTAAATACATCAGGAGGCTCGGTCGCTAAAATATCTAATGCGGCATCGATACGACCACGGAAATCAGGAACAAGAGTTTCAATCTTGATTTCAGGGTTTAATAAACGAATTTCGCGAATACAGTCCGCAAAGTGCTGTGCACCACCATCCCGTAAATCATCACGGTCAACAGAAGTGATCACCACATATTTTAACTTCATGTCTTTAATCGTTTGGGCTAGTTTTTTAGGCTCGTCAGCATCAGCTTTTAGCGGACGACCATGGGCCACATCACAAAAAGGGCAACGACGGGTACAGATTGCACCTAAGATCATAAAGGTTGCTGTGCCGTGGTTAAAGCATTCTGCTAAGTTAGGGCAAGATGCTTCTTCACAAACTGAGTGCAATCCGTTTTTACGTAATGCCGCTTTTATCTCGAGAATACGTTGATTTGAAGAGGGTAATTTTACTCGTAACCAATCCGGTTTACGCAGCATAGTTTCGCGCTCTGATGGCACGACTTTTACAGGAATTCGTGCGACTTTATCGGCATCACGTAATTTGACACCTGGTTGTAATCTTTCAGGCCTATTCATTATTCTGCTAATCCTTGATGATGTACAAGTTGTTGATAGCCCATAATTTGGCTAAAGGTTTGGATTAATTTATCGCCAGCTTCAAGCACAGTTTGTGGACCACCTAATGCTTTACATTGCACCATTTCTAAACCAGCATATCCGCAAGGATTGATACGCTGAAACGGGGCTAAGTCCATATCGACATTTAATGCTAAGCCGTGAAAAGAGCAGCCTTTACGGATGCGTAACCCTAAAGAGGCAATTTTTTGTTCTGTGACATAAACACCAGGAGCGTCGGCTTTTGCGTAAGCATTAATAGCGTAATAAGCGAGCATATCAATAATACTTTGCTCAATATTGTTCACTAACTGTCTAACACCTAGTTTATTACGTTTGATGTCAATAAGTGGATAAACCACTAATTGTCCTGGACCGTGGTAAGTAACTTGGCCACCGCGATCGACTTGAATAACTGGAATATCACCAGGGTTGAGTATGTGCTCGCTTTTACCTGCTTGGCCCTGGGTAAATACTGGTGGATGCTCAACAATCCAAAGTTCATCTTGGCTGTCGCTATCACGAGTGTCAGTATATTCCTGCATTGCATGCCATGTCGATTCATAGTCTTGCATACCAAGATGGCGGATGTGCAGTGTTTGTGCTTGCAAGGGCAACGTCTCCCCCCAGATAAATGGTGTGTGTCCATCGAGTCAATGGTTTAATTCTTGAGTATTATACTCAAGTTTATGAGTAAAGAAGACTCTTTGGGCTCTTACAGTACGCGTTTTACACCTTCAATTGCGGCAAGATCAATATACGCTTTTTCAATATGTTCTTTGCTGGTAACTGTAATACGGATGGTCACTGAATAGTAACTGCCTTTACTTGATGCCTTCACGCTTGGAACATAATCACCGGGAGCAAGTTGTTGCGCTACAGCAACAACACGATCGGCTAGGGTATCGTCAGCATCACCAATCACTTTGAAAGGGCACGAATTAGGAAATTCCATCACTTGGTCAAACGTTGTATTTAACATTAACTTACTCGATTCTGTTTTGGTGTTACTAATATGGTGGCAATTATACCCGATTCAAGCCCAGTAGATCTTAAAAAATTAAAGCCGCTGATTAGGCGGCTTTAATTAGTTGATTCACTAATGGATTCATGAATAGATCATGTAAATCTGTTTAATTACTCAAACCAACTGGCAAACATTTGCTTAAAATAATCCATTAACTTGCTGAATAAGCCGCCTTCTTGAACTTCATTCAATGTCACTAGCGGGAACTGAGCAATGTCTTTTCCATCAAGCTGGAAAAAGACACGACCAACTGTTTCGCCTTTAGCAAGTGGGGCAGTTAGTGGCTTTGTTAACTCAAAGTTAGCCTGTAAATCTTTTGCTTTACCACGGCTAATAGTAATAGGGGTGTCGGTCATAACACCGAGATCAACTGTTTCTCTATCGCCATACCAAATTTGTTGAGTTACGAAGGTATCGCCAGCTTTGTATGGTGTAATAGTTTCGAAAAAACGGAAACCATAGTTGAGTAGTTTCTTACTCTCAGCTTTACGTGCAGATTCACTCGATGTGCCCATCACAACGCTAATAAGACGCATGCCTTCGCTGGTGCCTGAAGATACTAGGTTGTAGCCTGCACCTGATGTATGGCCAGTTTTAATACCATCAACGTTTAAGCTTTTATCCCATAACAAGCCATTACGGTTATATTGCTTAATGCCGTTATAGGTAAAAGACTTCTCTGAATACACTTTATATTCTTCAGGTACATCACGGATCAGCGCTGCACCTAAAATGGCCATATCATAAGCTGTCGTTTTATGATTTTCTGAGTCTAAACCATGAGAGTTTTCAAAGTAGCTATCCTTCATGCCTAATTGCTTGGCCCATGAATTCATTAAATCAACGAATGCACCTTCTGTACCAGCAATGTGTTCAGCCATAGCAACACAAGCATCATTACCCGATTGGATAATAATACCGCGGTTTAAGTCGTGTACTTTGACGGTTTTACCCACTTCAATGAACATTTTAGATGAGTCAGGGAAATTCTTTGCCCACGCGTTCTTGGTAATGGCTACATCATCATCTAATGAAATATTACCGACACGGATTTCATGGCCAATAACATAACTGGTCATCATTTTTGTCAGACTTGCTGGGTTTAAACTTTCGTAGGCATTTTCTTCAGCAATGACTCTGCCAGAATTATAATCCATTAGCACGTAAGCTTTAGCGGCAACACTCGGCGCATCAGGTGTCACCATAGGTGCGCGATTGGGTGTAGGACGTATATCTGGTTGTGGCGTTGCTGCGAGTGAAGAAAAACAGACAACTGATGCAAAGAGCATCGTTGTTAATTGAGCGGTTTTGGAAGTCATCATGAAGTTAGCACGTCTCTAGTTAGTCGAAGAAAAGACAAAGATCGATTGGTATAATTTTTCGATTATACATTAGTAGGCAGTCATTTCGCATTAAGGTTCATTCATCCAATGTAAATGAACCTTAATGTTACTCTTTATCACCAGTATTATGGCTTACGGTACGATAAAGCTTTGCGGATAACCATCAATTTGCACACGATCGAGCAACTTATTAGTTAGATGAATTTGTCTGATCGGGCCCAACTGCAATCTGTGCATGCCATTTATCGATGTCACGCGAGAATTCACGGCATATTTGGTTTCTAACTGCTTAGCCAACATATTTATACGCAGTTTATCTTGAGACGCTGCAACTTGAATAAAGTGATTGTCATCATCTTTTAAATCGCTTATTACTCGCTCTTCTGGTGAGGGAATGTAAACGGTTTCAATGGCGACTTTTGCGGTTCCTCTGGCCAGCATGCCTAAGTGGTAAGCAGCAGCATAAGATAGATCAATCACTCGACCATGATGAAACGGTCCGCGGTCATTTACTCTAACAATAATTTGTTTATTGTTGTCTAAATTGGTCACTTTGACATAACTGGGTAAGGGCAGGTTTTTATGCGCTGCAGACATAGTGTACATATCATAAGTTTCGCCATTAGAGGTTAAATGACCATGAAACTTTGAACCATACCATGATGCATGACCTTGCTCTTTAAATCCCTTTCCGCTGTCGAGTACTTGATAGCTTTTGCCTAATACGGTGTAGTTACGATTACCTTGTCTGCTATAAGGTTCGTATTTAGGTTGGGCGTTTTTAACCAAGCTCACATCTGGTGCATCATCAGGATAACGATCGTTAGCCATTTGATAGCGGCTTTTTTTCCCTGAAGAGGTTTTTTTAGCATCATTTGACGAGCAACTGATCAGTAGTGCACTGCTCAACATGATTAATAAGATGAAACGGTAATTAATTGCCATGTTGATTTACCGATTTGTGGTGGGCATTAAGTTGTTGGCTAAACTGATAAACTGCCATTGCATATAACGGGCTGCGATTATAGCGAGTGATCACATAAAAGTTTTTAAGCCCGAGCCAGTATTCAGCGCTTTCAGCTTGATCTAGTTTAATTAACAATGCAGCTTGTGATGCATCAATATCTTGATTATCTGCCAAGCTTAATGTTGGGCTAAGAATGTCTGATACCTTGTAGTGAAGCTTTTCTTTGGTCCAAACATTCGCTTTTGGGGCTGTGCTTGATGTGTGATTTAGTAATAGCGCCACAGGCTGACCTTTTTGCCAACCGTGTTGATGAAAATAGTTAGCCACACTGCCAATAGCATCTGCTTTACTGGTTAATAAATCTCGTCGACCGTCGCCATCAAAGTCGACAGCGTAATGACGGTAGCTAGATGGAATGAATTGACCATAACCCATTGCTCCAGCATATGAGCCTTTTAAGGTGTCATTATCGAGCTTTTCTTCTTTAATCAACGACATTAAATTGGCATATTCACTGCGAAAGAACGTTGCTCGTGGTGGGTAATGAAAGCCCAACGTATACAGGGCATCTTGCACACGATAATTGCCTAAGTAACCACCATAGAATGTTTCAATGCCAATAATGGCCACTATAATTTGTGGATCGACGTTAAATTGTTTGGCTGCTTTATCGATGGTTTGCTGGTTTTCTTGCCAAAACTCTAGCCCTTTTTGCAACCGTTTGTCGGTCAAGAAAATAGGATAATATTGGTGCCAAGGTTTCGCTTCCCAAGGTTTTGATATCGCGTCAATAATAGTTTGATCGAAGCTTGAAGACGCTAAAAACTGCTCGACTTCTTGTTGCTTGAATCCTTGTTTTACTTGTTCAGCAATAAAGGTTTTCTGTAATGCTTGAGTGTCTGCTTCGGTCACTGCATTTGCGTTAAAAACAGTACCAATAAGTAATGCTAAGCTGGCGATTTGAACGGTTATCTTTGTCATGGTTAACGTTAATCCTATCTATCGACAAATCGTCTGTGGGTGTGAATGCTCATTAAAATACCAAAACCTGTCATTAAGGTCAGCATCGAGGTTCCACCATAACTGATTAGCGGCAAAGGTACACCAACCACTGGTAAGATGCCTGATACCATACCTATGTTAACAAAAACATAGACAAAAAACGTTAGGGTGATGCTTCCGGCCAATAAGCGTGCAAAACTTGTCTGTGCTCGTGAAGCGATAACCAGACCCCTGCCAATGACAAATAAATACATTGCCAGTAATACTAAACTGCCAATTAATCCGAATTCCTCACCGATCACAGCAAAGATAAAGTCGGTGTGTCGCTCAGGTAAAAACTCTAATTGTGATTGAGTCCCGTCAAGCCAACCTTTTCCCCAAAGTCCACCTGAACCAATGGCAATTTTCGATTGGATAATATGATAACCCGCGCCGAGAGGATCTTGTTCAGGATTAAACAAGGTTAATACTCGAGTACGCTGATAATCGTGCATCAAGAAAAACCATAAAACAGGTAAAAAGATCAGAATGGCGGTAACAAAGCCGCCGACAATTAACCAACTCATGCCAGATAAAAACAACACGAATACCCCAGAAGCAGCGACCAAAATGGAGGTGCCTAAATCCGGTTGTTTAGCGATGAGTAATGTTGGGATTAGTAGGATAATAACGCCACCGGCCAGATAGCGCTTTTTGGGGGGCAGCGGGAACTTACTGATATACCACGCCATGGTTATGGGGAAGGCAAGTTTGATAAGTTCCGATGGCTGGAATTCCATAAACCCTAAATTAAGCCAGCGCTGAGCACCTTTATTAATGGTGCCAAATAGTTCAACGCCGATGAGTAACGCTACCCCTGCAAGATAAATAGGTAAAGCCCAACGCCTGAGGATTTCTGGATTGATTTGTGCAAAGCAAAACATCACGCCCAACGACAACGCCATACGTACAAGTTGGCGCTCCATCATCGCAGGATCTTCGCCACTGGCAGAATAAATCACAAAAAGACCAAAGCTCATTAAAATAACGATGCCGATGAGTAATGGCACATCTAAGTGTATTTTTTGCCAAAACGATTTTTGATATGCATGATTATTCACGGTTTTACCGCCCATTCGTCTCGTAAAATATACTCATCGAGCAATGCTCGTGCTAGTGGGCCTGCATTGGCGCCACCCCAGCCGGCGTTTTCTAATACCACCGCTAAAACAATACGAGGGTTTTCATAAGGTGCGTAAGCAACAACTAATGCATTATCGCGCAAGTGTTCTGCAATAGTGTTGGCATTATATTTTTGATCTTTGGCTACACTAAATACCTGCGCTGTACCCGTTTTCATTGCCGCGGTATAGGTGGCATCGGTAAAGCGAGATTTATCAGCCGTTTGACGCATAGCTTCATTGATGATGTCCCAATTGCGAGGGTCTTTAAGCTCTATTGGTACTTGCTCATCAATCGGCGAATCAATTTTAACCGTACTATTTTTAAATGATTTTAATAAATGCGGCGTAAAACGCTTGCCTTTATTTGCCATGATAGTCACCGCATTGGCAAGCTGCAGCGGCGTAGTAGTCCAATATCCTTGGCCAATACCGACCGAAATGGTATCGCCATTATACCAAGGTTGGTTGTAACGCATTCTTTTCCAGTCTCTAGATGGCATTACGCCATCTGACTCTTCAAAAATATCGATACCGGTACTTTTACCAAATCCAAAACGATCCATAAATATGGCCATTCTATCGATGCCAACCTTATAGACGAGGTCATAAAAGAAAATATCACAAGAGTCGACAATGGCATGATAGATATCTACCCAGCCATGGCCCCATTTTTTCCAGTCGCCCCATTTGCGATCGACGCCTGGCATTTGCCAATAGCCCGGATCCCAAATACGCGTGCGTTCGTTAATGATTTTTTCTTCTAACCCGAGTAACGCTACATGCGGTTTGATGGTTGATGCTGGGGAGTATTGCCCTTGGGTTGAACGATTAATTAATGGCCGCGATTTATCATTTAATAAGTCATTATAAGCTTTAGAACTAATGCCGTGAACAAAGGGATTAGGGTCATATGATGGGCTTGAAATCATGGCTAAAACACCACCATCTCTAGGATCTATAGCAACGACAGAGCCTTTTCGGCCATCTAAAAGCTCCATGGCCTTCTGCTGTAGTTTGAGATCTAACGTGAGATAGATGTCTTGTCCTGGTGTTGGCGGAGTCACTTTAAGCGTGCGGATCACTCTGCCACGATTATTGACCTCTTCTTCGAGGTGACCGGGGGTACCATGAAGTAAACTTTCATAGAATTTTTCAATGCCTTGCTTACCAATATCTTTGGTTGCGGCATAGTTTTTCCACTGACTACTTTTTTCAAGCAAGGCTTTATCTCGGCTATTAATTTTGCCGACATACCCTAATACATGAGTCATTAGTGCATTAAAGGGATAATGGCGCTTAAGGCCTGCTTCAACATAAATCCCCGGGAATTTATATTGATTAACACTAAAAATGGCGACTTGTTCGTCGGTTAATTTACTTTTAATGGTTAACGGCTTAAATCGGCGATGAAACTTTAAGGTTTCAGTAATGCTTTCGCGCTCATCTTCAGTGAGTTCAATGAAGGTATTAAGTTCGTCTAAAGTCGCAGTGATATCATCAACTTTTTCTGGAATAAGTTCTAAAGAATAATAAGGTTGGTTTTCGGCTAACAGCACGCCATGACGGTCATAAATTAACCCTCTGCTAGGCGGAGTAGGAACCACGCGGATACGGTTATCATTTGAACGAGTTTCATAGTCTTTGTAAGAGACAACTTGAAGATGATAAAGATTCGAAAATAGGATGCAGAGTAGTAAGAATACGCAAATAAAAGTGAACAATGCACGGCGTTTAAATAGCGCGGCCTCTGCGGCGTGATCATGCATGGTAATGCGCTTGTTTGGCGACACTTATGCTATCCCCGTCGTAACCAAATGAAAGGTTGAATTATAGAAGGTCACAGTATCAGCTGATGAACATGAAAAAAAGAGTTGCATGATAATCATTATCGATAAGCTTAGTTATACATGCGACTGAGTTTATTCTCTGTGATACGGATGATTGGTATTGACGCTCCAAGCTCGATATAGGCTTTCTGCCACAATAACCCTAACCAAAGGATGGGGTAAAGTGAGGGCTGATAAACACCAGCTTTGGTTGGCCGCCTCTTTGCAAGCAGGTGAAAGTCCTTCTGGGCCACCAATAAGTAAGCTGACATCTCTACCATCGAGTTGCCACTTTGTCATTTGCTCGGCAAGTTCTGGTGTTGTCCAGTTTTTACCGGGTAAATCTAAACTGACAATGTGGTTACCTTTTGCTACTGCCGCTAGCATTAATTCGCCTTCCTTATGTAAAATTCGGGCGATATCAGCATTTTTCCCGCGTTTCCCTGCTGGGATTTCGATGAGCTCCAAAGCCATATCTCTAGGGAAACGGCGTTGGTATTCTTCGAAGCCTCGGGTTACCCAATCGGGCATTTTGGTGCCAACGGCAATAAGCTGTAACTTCATTAGACGCTGTGTTCAGACCAAAGTTTTTCAAGCTCGTAGTAATCACGAGTTTGTTCTTGCATCACATGCAAAATCACTGAGCCTAAATCAACTAATACCCATTCACTGCTGTCACGACCTTCGACCCCAAGAGGTTGCACGCCAGCATTTTTTGCTGACACGATTACGTGCTCACCAATAGATCGAACGTGTGTTTTTGATGTACCAGTACAAATGATCATAGTGTCGGTAATGGTTGACCGTTTAGATACATCTATAACAGTAATATTTTTTGCTTTTAAATCATCGACTTTGTCGATAACGAAATCTTTTAGTTCGGTGCCTTGCACTCGAAGTACCTCATAAGTAAAAATTAACGGAGTATTATACTCAAATTCACTGTTGATGCGCAATTAAGCATGGCTAAACAACGATAGATTTAATTTTGTGTCCGATGCTGAGTTTACCCATAATCATAAAAGTTGAGTTAATAACTGTGCGGTTTATTGTGTTAGCGATAGAGCTGATGTTGGCGAATATATTCGGTTGTTGTTTGAGATAAAACCGTGCTGATATCAATATTTTGAGCTAACTGCTGACGTATTTCAGTTGAAGAAATATCGACTAACTGGCTGTTGATAGTGAATATTCTGCCATTTTTAGCATGGGAAGGCGAGTCAAGATAGTCTGCGGTTGCTTGTCTGAATAATAATTCTTTGGTCATTTCGCTGTTGGTGTCCATTGCCCAACCAGGGCGTTGACACAATGCAATATGGCACAGATTAAACAATGATTGCCATTGATACCACAATGGTAATTGAACAAATGAATCCATGCCCATAATGAAAAAGAATTCATCATCAGGATATTGTTGGGTGAGTAATGTGAGCGTAGTGACGCTGTAAGACGGGGTGTCGCGATTGATTTCGATATCACATAGCTTAAATTCTGGGTACTGCTGGCAAACTAACTCCACCATTTCAAGCCGGTGATGAGTACTCACTACGGTAGTATTTTTATGCGGAGGTATATGATTGGGCATTAGCCAAATCTGGTCTAAATGAAGTTGCTGTTTTACGTCTAGTGCAGGATTGATATGTCCTAGATGGATAGGGTCGAAGGTGCCACCCAAAATACCGATACGCATTCGCTGTCCTTACTTTTTGTCTCAGTCAGTTAATTCAATATGAGCTAAACGGTTATGTGCTCGTGGATCAAATAAAATGCATAAATGGCTGAGACCAATCCAATCTTCAAGCCCTTTTTGTTTGAGATTTAATTCTAATTTAGACGCAAACGCGAGCATATGTTCGATATGATCTAAATCTAATCGCGTTATTGCTGCTTGATAAAGCGGTTTACGCTTATCCCAAATTCGGTGTTGGCTCCAAAGTTTGCTCAGTTGCTCGCCATTATGGACGGCCAGTTTTAAGGTGAGCAGCAAATTTATCTCTTTGAATAAAGCCCACATTAAAATGGGCATTGCAGTGCCTTCGGCCTGCAATTGAGCCAGCATGTGCTGTGCATGTTTTTGATGGTTACCTAGAATGGCATCACAGAGTTGAAACACACTGAAACGAGATTGGTCTTCGAAATATTCACTGAGTTGTTCTGGGGTAATATTTTGCTTAGGACTGAGCAGTTGTAGCAATTGCATCGCTTGTTCAGCCGCCAATAAGTTACCTTCAAATAGCGTAAATAACATGGCTTTTGCATCATGGTGAACCGTGAGTTCATAATGAGTAATACGACTGTCTAACCAGCGTTCAAACTGTTTACCTTCAGGCGTGGTGCAGGGTAGGTATATACCTTTGGCATCGAGTGATTTAAACCATTTGCTATTGGTTTGCTCTGCACTGGCTTTGGGGCCTTGGATAACCAATAACATATCTGGATTAGGGTGTTGCAACAGCGTTTGAAATGCTGCGGCTCCTTCCATGCCTGGTTTACCTTGCGGCAGGGTTAACTCAATAATCCGTCGGCTGGCAAATAAGCTCATTGCTTGCCATTCTTGGACTAAATCTCCCCAGTTAAAACCGGTTTCTTGGCTTAACTGTACACGCTCTTCAAAGCCTTGTTTTTTAGCGGCGTTGAGGATCAATTGTTTACTGTTTTCGATTAACCATGGGTCATCACCAAACAGTAAAAAGCATTGCGGTAGTGGTTTGAGATGTTGCTTGAGTTGATCAGGATAAACCCGCATTACTCTGCCCCGATTGACGCCAGAGTTTGGATAATATAATCGGCTGCCTGTACGCGCATTTCTTTAACCAACAACTCCATTTCACGGCTTTTTGCTAATGCAGTACGAGGATCGTCTTGATAATCTCGGCGGATTTCAGTATCAAAATCTTGTGGCTCTTGTCCTGGTAAAGTAACCGAATAATGCACTAAGTAGATCAGCTCATATTCTGCGACATTTCCTGTGGGATAAAGTGACAGTGTGGCACGTTCGAGAGAGTCGTTAATTAACCGTAACGTAGGTGTTTTTTCTGCTGCATCGACAAGGCTAATACGGTTGATCCGTAATCTGTCACGAACTAAGCGAGTTAACTCACTGTATTCATCACTGCTGCTTAAATGCAATTCGGCCAATTCGGCAGGGATGGAGTAACTGCGTTGGAGTTTGAAGCCGCATCCTGCAGTGGTCAGTAGCACCAATGTCATTATGGCTAAACAGATTTTTTTGGCTAGCATAGTGAGGGGAGGCATCCTTGTTTATTTGCATGGTTAAATAAATAACTTACCGCGGTGTAACCCGCGGTAAGTTAACACTGAAGCGTTAACGTTATCACCCTAATTTCGGAGGCTGACGAGCCTCCTCATTAAGACAACTTAGTTAGCAACAATACTCAATAGTTTGCCGGGCACGTAAATGACTTTACGAACCGTTAACCCTTCAGTGTGTTTTTGTACGTGCTCATCACTCATGCCTAATGCTTCTACATCTTCTTTTGATGCATCAGCAGCAACAGTAATTTTTGCGCGAACCTTTCCGTTTACTTGTACCACAATGAGCTTGCTGTCTTCGACTAACGCAGACTCATCGACTTCAGGCCAACGGCTATCTTCAATGTCGCCTTCGTTACCTAACTCATTCCATAACGTAAACGTCATATGCGGAACAATAGGGTAAAGCAAACGCGTTACAGCAGACAAAGCTTCAGCAAGTAACGCTCGGTCTTGAGCCGTTTCTTGTGAGGCTTTCAGTAAATGGTTCATTAGTTCCATTACTGAGGCTACTGCGGTGTTAAACATTTGACGACGTGCAATGTCATCGCTGACTTTGGCAATGGTCTTATGTAATTCACGGCGCAATGCTTTTTGATCGGCATTTAATTTGCTGGTATCTAATGCTTCAGTTTTACCTGCAGCAACATGATCGCTAGCCAATTTCCAGAAACGTTTAATGAAGCGATGTGCTCCTTCAACGCCTGACTCTTGCCATTCCAGGGTTAATTCTGGTGGCGAGGCAAACATCATGAATAAACGTACGGTATCAGCACCGTATTTTTCAACCATGACTTGTGGATCGATACCGTTATTTTTCGATTTAGACATCTTACTCATGCCGGTGTAAACCAGTTCATGACCTTGATTGTCTATCGCTTTAATGATGCGGCCTTTGTCGTCTTTTTCTACCACAGTCACTTCTAAAGGTGATACCCAAACTCGGGCGCCTTTTTCGCTGGTGTAGTAATACGCATCTGCTAATACCATACCTTGAGTCAGTAATTGCTTTGCGGGCTCATCACTGTTGACTAAGCCTGCGTCACGCAGCAACTTATGGAAAAAGCGGAAATACAACAAATGCATACAAGCATGTTCGATACCGCCAATGTACTGATCTACTGGTAACCAGTAGTTAGCTTTAGCAGGATCTAACATTTCGTCTGCGTGAGGGCTACAGTAACGTGCGTAGTACCAAGATGATTCCATAAAGGTATCAAAGGTATCTGTTTCGCGTGTTGCTGGCTGACCGTTGACTGTGGTTTCGGCCCAAGCCTTATCGGCTTTAATTGGACTTTGAATACCGTCCATCACCACATCTTCTGGCAAAATAACTGGCAGTTGATCTTCAGGCGTTGGCACAACAGTACCATCGGCGAGGGTCACCATCGGGATAGGAGCACCCCAGTAACGCTGACGAGAAACACCCCAGTCGCGTAAACGATAATTGACTTGGCGTTTGCCTTTACCTTCTGCGGTTAATCTAGCATCAATAGCTTCAAAAGCTGCTTGGAAGTCTAAACCGTCTAGCTCAGGGAATGCATCGCCCGAATTAAACACCACACCTTTTTCGGTGTAAGCTTCTTTGCTAACGTCTACTTCGCCATCTACTGGCTTAATGACCGCTTCAATCGCAAGCTGGTATTTAGTCGCAAATTCATAATCGCGTTGATCATGAGCTGGAACTGACATTACCGCGCCTGTGCCGTAATTCATCAATACAAAGTTAGCGACCCAAATAGGTACTAACTTGCCACTAATAGGATGAATCGCTTGTAAACCTGTCGCGACGCCTTTTTTCTCCATCGAAGCCATCGCAGCTTCAGTGGTATCAGCATTTTTACATTCTTCTAAAAATGCGGCTAATTCAGGGTTACTCTGCGCAGACTGTTCAGCTAATGGGTGACCAGCTGCAATAGCTACATAAGTCACACCCATTAAGGTATCAGGACGAGTGGTGTAGATATCAAACGATGCATCACTGTCAGCAACGGCAAAGGTCATTTCAATCCCTTCACTGCGACCAATCCAGTTACGCTGCATGGCTTTAACCTGTTCAGGCCAGCCATCTAACGTGTCGATGTCGTTAAGCAATTCTTCAGCATAATCAGTGATTTTAATAAACCACTGAGGAATTTCTTTCTGAATTACTTCAGTATCACAGCGCCAACAACAACCATCTTGTACTTGCTCGTTTGCGAGTACGGTTTCATCGTTTGGACACCAGTTTACTGATGAGGTTTTTTTATACACTAAACCTTTGGCATACAACTGAGTGAAGAACCATTGTTCCCAACGATAGTACTCAGGGGTACAGGTAGCAATTTCACGACTCCAGTCATAACCAAAGCCCAATAGCTTGAGTTGGTTCTTCATGTAGTCGATATTTTCGTATGTCCACGGTGCCGGCGACGTCTTATTATTGATCGCGGCATTTTCTGCAGGCAGACCAAATGAGTCCCAACCAATCGGTTGCAAAACATTTTTACCTTGCAAACGTTGATATCGTGCCACTACATCGCCTATTGTGTAGTTACGGACGTGGCCCATGTGAAGACGACCTGATGGATACGGAAACATTGAAAGACAATAGAATTTCTCTTTGCTTTCATCTTCAGTAACTTCAAAGGTTTTATGTTCGTGCCAGTGCTTTTGCACTAAGGCTTCAATTTCTGAGGGATTATATAGCTCTTGCATCAATCTATTTCCGGCCATGCCGCCCATTGTTTGATCTAACGCTCAGCAGCGCGATTTATAACTGCATAGAATAAACCAGAAGTGATCTATTAAAAAGGTGCGTATTAAGGAGTATTACTTATGAGTGGAAAAAGTTCAGCACTATTAGCCTTATATCAGTCACTATTCGAACAGGTGAAAACCACGTTTGAGCAAGATAACTCATTGACAGCTAAAAGTTTGTTTAAGTCAGTGACCCAGGGTAAAGACTATCTAAAACTTAAATCTCATGCAGATGAAGAAGAGCTCGCTTTAGTAGAAGAATTTTTAAAGCGTGACATTGCAGCCTTCTTAAGTGAGGAAAATGCCGATAATTTGAGTTTTAGTCCAATGGTAATTGGGATTGAGAATACATTATGGCAGTGGTTGAGCGAAATAACTGATCGTAGCCAAGTGGAGTGGCATGAACTTTTACAAGATTTTAAACATCATGGTGTGTATAAGTCTGGAGAAATTATTAACCAAGGTAAACTGACCTGTAATAAGTGTGGTCACCAAATGCAAATCGATTTTCCTGGGGTGATCCCCGATTGCCCAAAATGTGATTACAATGAGTTTTCACGGGAGCCGTTAACACCATAATCCGTTAGGTGAATGCTTAAAACTCTACTCGGTAATGGTAGTGACTTGCACTGCTGTTACCGATCATTTCATCATAAGCAGTCTGAATTTCTATCATGGCATAATGAATGCCTTGTTGTTTCAGTAATACTTCAGCTTGTTTGATTGAGTGAAGACTCAGCTGTTTCCCTGCTTTATTGCGAACACTGTAAAAATTTCCCCGAAGGTCTTCAACACCGAGCAAATAATGATTTGAGTCGGCATAACTAATAATCGTGGGATGCTTAGTTTGTTGGGATATGGCTAATTTTATTTCAGATAATTGCATCGTAACTTCCATCAATAGTCGTTTATCGAGGGCATTACGAAGCAAGCTCGAGTTTAGTTTTATATCGAAAGCTTATTTTGAACATCTACAAGTATTTAAAGATGGTTGTAGATTAGCAACCACTTACTACAGTTTGATATTCAGGTGCTGTATTTGCATCTGCGGCTTGAGTGTAAGAGAAGTAACAATTGTCATTGATGACTTGGCCATTATCATCTTTATCGTATCCGATATAAGTAACAGCAATTCCTTGATATTGTATGGTAAAAGCGTCATCCACAATGATCCATTTTTCAATGTCCGTGTTGTCTAAATAGCCCCATTTTAACCGAGTTTCAAATACACCGTCGCTGTCGATATCAATATCGATTAAGTCATCGCGGTTTGTGACAGCCTGCACTCGTAAACTCGTCATTTTTGAACGGGCATAAACTAGGGTGTTGGCTGTTTTAATGCTGCCCATGAGGCCTGATAGAGTGCTCTGTCTCGCTTCGGTACTCAAACCAATAAATTTAGGCGCTGCAACCATCGCTAAAATACCAAGGATAATGATGACCACAACCAACTCTATTAAGGTAAATCCTTTTGAGAGAACCTGTGTTTTGAGTTGAATCGATTGTGACATCAAATTATCTCGTTATTTCCGTAAGACGTTTCTGACACCAAATAGCATTAATAAACCACACAGTATCAGCAAGGGGAGTTGACCTATTTTTCTAAACCAAGTTTCACCTTGATAAAGCGCAACATTGGTTACTAACACCCCAGTTTCAAACTGCGGGATAGCATCGGTAATTCGTCCATGCGGATCAACGACTGCAGTAATGCCATTATTGGTACCACGCAGTAATGGTTTACCCATTTCAATGGCACGCATTTGGGCTATTTCCATGTGCTGTAATGGCCCGTTAGATGTGCCAAACCAGGCATCGTTTGATACGGTGAGCAGCATATCTGTTTCGTTTGTAACGCTTGCTCTTACTTGCTCTGGGAAGGCAATTTCGTAACAAATAGCCGGTGCTACATGGTAACCCAGTGCAATTAAATTAGGTTGAGTGTAGTCACCACGTTGAAATGATGACATCGGTAAATTAAAAAACGGTGCAATAGGGCGTAATAAATCCCCTAATGGTACGAATTCACCAATTGGCAGTAAGTGATGTTTTTTAAACTCATTTGTGCCACCGACAATATAGTCAGCACTTTGCTGCTGCTTCTGATGATGATTACCTAATACGATTAATGAGTTATAAAAATCTTTTTGCTGGTGGCTAATAATGCCAGTAATAATCGCCGTGTTATTCATATTGGCGACTTGATTGGCATTCAATAAAAAGTCTTCCACCATGGCTTCTGGTGCAGGAATGGCAGCTTCTGGCCAAATAACGATATCGACACTAGAGGCATCATCAAATTGCTCACGGGTCAGATCCATGTATTTAAGCATGGTAGGCCACAACGCATCTGGCTCCCACTTCATGCTTTGAGGGATATTCCCTTGCACTAATGCCACTTTAACTGTTTTACCACTGGCTGATATTGGGTTGAGTTGTGGTGCAGCCCAAGCGCTTAATGCCAGAATGGGTAATATGATTAACACTGGGAACACGCGCTTTTGTGTTAACAGCATCAGTGAGCCTGCAACCAGAGCCACCACAAAGCTCAGTCCTAACGCACCAATAAAGCTGGCAAATTCGCTAAGCGGTCCTAATGTTTGGCTGTAGCCAGCCCAAATCCAAGGGAAGCCTGTCAGTACCCATCCTCTTAACCATTCGGTTAGTACCCATAAGGCGGGGAATAATCCTAGATAGGTTAAATAAGGATTTAAGGTGTGCTTAGCTGTACGCGATAACTTGTTGAGCAAGTATCCTGTTATTGCGGGATAAATTGCCAGATACAGTGCCAGTAAAGCCATTAAGGTTATCGACACAAAAATGGGCATCCCACCAAAGGTGTCAATACTGACATGCACCCAACTAATGCCAATGGCAAAGCAGCCAAAACCGAAACTAAGCCAGTAATATAAACTTTGCTTGGCGGTTAATGTATGACTCTGCCATAGGGCAAAACTCAATGCTAAAGGAAATATGGCCCAAATTTCATAAGGCGCAAACGAAAGTGCCGTACTGGCGCCAGCAATAAATGCCGTCACCAGACGAACAATACTCAAAGAAGAGTGTAAAGGTTGAGTTTTTAGCACGATTTAGTCGTCGAATTCTTCACTAATATTAGGGTCAGGAAGTTTAACACGAAGTTGCACCAAGCGGCGGTTATCTGCGTTAATGACTTTGAACTCGATATTGTTGATGACAATGCTTTCATTACGTTCTGGTAAATGACCAAATGCATGCGACACCATACCACCGACAGTATCGAATTCTTCATCACTGAAATTGGTACCACAGGCTTCGTTGAAATCTTCAATTTCCGTCAGCGCTTTTACCATAAACACAGTGTTACTGAGTTTTTTTATTTCGGTGTCTTCAACTGAATTGTGGTCAAATTCATCTTCAATTTCACCAACGATTTCTTCGAGAATATCTTCAATAGTGACTAGACCTGACACTCCACCATATTCATCGACAACAATGGCCATATGGTAGCGCTGTGAGCGGAATTCTTTGAGCAGTACATCGACTCTTTTACTTTCAGGAACGACCACGGCAGGTCGAATCACTTGGGCAAGAGTGAAAGATTCATCAGATTGTTTAAATCCGTATTTGATCAAATCTTTAGCCAGTAAAATGCCTTCAATATGATCTTTGTCTTCATTAACAACAGGGAAGCGAGAGTGACCGGAATCCATGACGATTTCTAAAAACTCATCGACGGTCGAGTCTATTTGAATGGTAACAATTTGCGATCTTGGGATCATGATGTCGCGCACACGAAGGTCGGAAACCTCTAATACACCTTTAATCATTTCGCGAGTATCTTCGGTGATGAGGTCACGCATTTCTGCACCTGCTATGACATCAACTAAATCTTCGCGATTTTGAGGTTCGCCCTGAAATAATTGGTTAATTTTATCGAACCAGCTCTTCTTGTGGGCGTTTGTACTCGGGGGGATATCGTCACTCATAATATTTACCTAAACAAGGGTATCTATAAGATATACCTTGTTTATTTATGCTTCCTTATAGGGATTGTCAAAACCTAAGCCTTCAACAAGTTGGGTCTCTAATGACTCCATCTCATCGGCTTCTTCGTCGATAATATGGTCATAGCCCAGCAAATGCAAGCTACCGTGTATGACCATGTGTGCCCAGTGAGCGATTAGCGGTTTATTTTGCTCAATTGCTTCTTGTTCCACCACTGGTGCGCAGATAACGAGGTCACCCAATAATGGCAATTCAACTTCTGGCGGCGCTTCAAACGGAAACGACAATACGTTAGTTGGCTTGTCTTTACCGCGATAAGTTGAATTGAGCTGCTGACTCTCGGCAATATCAACAATACGAATAGTTAACTCTACTACTGGCATTGTTTGGCCAATAGCGGCTCGAACCCAAGTTTCAAACTCAGCTTGAGTTGGTAAGCGTGGATTATCGACTGCAATTTGTAGGTCGAGATCTAATGATATCCCTTGCTGGCTCATTGAGCACTTTCCTCTTTATCTATTAGCTGACGTTTCTGTTCACGTTCGCGATAAGCTTGTTCTTTGATGGCTTTTTGAATTTGCTCTTGTTGCTCGAATGCTTCATACGCTTCAACGATACGAGCAACAACAGGGTGACGGACCACATCTTGGGCAATAAAGAAATTAAAGCTGATCTCAGGTACTTCGCTGAGCACCTCAATGGCGTGACGTAGGCCTGATTTTTGGCTACGAGGTAAATCAATTTGAGTAATGTCGCCAGTGATCACCGCACGAGAATTAAACCCAATACGGGTTAAGAACATTTTCATTTGTTCAACTGTGGTGTTTTGGGCTTCATCTAAAATAATGAAAGCATCATTGAGAGTCCGGCCACGCATGTAAGCGAGCGGGGCGACTTCAATTACGCCGCGTTCAATCAGTTTTTCAACTTTCTCAAAACCCATCATCTCAAATAAGGCATCATAAAGTGGGCGTAAATAGGGGTCGACTTTTTGGCTTAAATCGCCCGGTAAAAAACCGAGTTTCTCGCCAGCTTCAACCGCTGGACGAGTTAGTAGAATACGACGCACTTCTTGACGCTCATAGGCATCAACCGCCGCCGCAACAGCAAGGTAAGTTTTACCTGTACCAGCAGGGCCAATACCAAAACTGATGTCGTGCCCCGTGATATTATGCATGTACACACTTTGATTCGGTGTACGAGGTTTAATTACGCCACGCTTAGTTTTAATATGGATGCTACTGTCGTCAGAGTCTTGCTGTGCTTCAAGGTTAATGGCTTCTTGAATGGCTAAATGCACCACTTCAGGTTCTAAGTCTGGCGTACTGCCTTTGATTGTTTGGGTTTCTATGTATAACTGACGCAACAAGTTATTGGCATTGAGCGCATTACGTGGCAGTCCAACAATAGTGAAGTGGTTATCTTTATGAATAATCTCAACACCTAATCGGCGTTCGAGTTGTTTGATGTTGTCATCAAATGGGCCACATAATGAGACGAGGCGGCGAGTATCTGAAGGTTCTAGATACAAATTCATGGTGGTGACTTTAGTGGTCAAATAAGGCTCCAGGTTTCGGTCTTGGACAACAAAATAATAGCGTTAAAATGCCATTTAGTAATAATGACAGTTTACGAGTCTCTGTATCGAATTACCATAATATGACCAATTTTAGGCAAAATTAAAGGCGGACAAGCCGCCTTTAGTATCATCTTAAGCAACAAACATGAATTACGGCTTAAAGTGGGTCACACCTAATGCGTCATCTTGCTTGTGTTTAGCCAGAATTTCAGCCGGACGTAAACTGCGACGTAAATCCATTTCATTTTCACCACGGACAAATTCACCGCGTAATGAGTTGGTATAAACATCAACAATTTTCACATCAACGAAACTACCGATATGAGTGTGAGCGGCTTCAAAGTTAACCACACGACTGTTTTCAGTTCGACCGCGAAGTTCCATTGGATTCTTCACTGAAGGACCTTCAACTAAAATACGTTGTACAGTGCCCAGCATTTGACGGCTATAACGCATTGCTTGTTGGGTAATACGGTCTTGTAAAATGGCTAAACGTTGCTTCTTTTCTTCGTCGCTAACATCATCAGGCAAATCTGCCGCAGGCGTGCCTGGACGAGCGCTGTAGATAAAGCTAAAGCTGTGGTCAAACGCAACATCTTCAATCAGTTTCATGGTATCAGCGAAATCGTCTTTAGATTCACCAGGGAAACCAATAATAAAATCTGAGCTAATTTGAATATCTGGACGTGCTTTACGCAAGCGACGAATAATCGACTTATACTCAATCGCCATGTGACCGCGTTTCATTTGGGTCAAAATACGATCCGAACCCGATTGCACCGGTAAATGCAGGAAGCTCACCAATTCAGGGGTGTCTTCATACACATCGATAATGTCTTGGGTGAATTCAATTGGGTGGCTAGTGGTAAAACGCAGACGGTCGATACCATCAATTGAGGCCACTAGGCGCAATAATTCCGCAAAGGTACATATCTCATCATCATGAGTTGCACCGCGATACGCGTTAACGTTTTGCCCCAATAAATTCACTTCACGTACACCTTGGGCGGCTAATTGAGCCACTTCAAGAATAACGTCATCTAATGGACGGCTGACTTCTTCACCGCGGGTATAAGGTACCACGCAGAAAGAACAGTACTTACTGCAACCTTCCATAATTGATACGAACGCGGTTGGACCATCAGCGCGAGGCTCAGGAAGACGATCGAACTTCTCAATTTCTGGGAAACTGATATCAATCACAGCTTTTTCGCCACGTTGAATTTGTTCAATCATCTCAGGTAAACGGTGTAAGGTTTGTGGACCAAAGATAATATCAACGCATTGAGCGCGATCTTTAATTGCTTTACCTTCTTGCGAGGCAACACAACCGCCGACCCCAATAATTAAATTAGGATTTTTATCTTTTAAAGATTTCCAACGCCCTAGCTGATGGAAAACTTTCTCCTGTGCTTTTTCACGAATAGAGCAAGTATTAAGCAGCAGTACGTCTGCTTCGCTCGCATCTTCGGTCAAGGTATATCCTTGATAGTCGTCTAATAAATCGGCCATCTTTGATGAGTCATACTCATTCATTTGACAGCCCCAGGTCTTAATATGAAGTTTTTTACTCATCAGTGCTCGCCAGTAAATCCACAGTAAAAATAGCGCGACATTTTACCTGTTGTCAGACGGTCTGGCTAGCACTAGTGCAAGTTTCACTCATTTGAATCTAAACTTTGTAATAGCCTTGAAAATAGTAATGATTTATCGTTGGCGTTAAACGTGATTGATTGCTCGGAGTAAAAACCAAATTCCGCGGCCATTTGGCGACTTTGTTGCTGGACTTGAATAAGATTACTTTGGCTTAAATCACGATTAAAGCTGAGCAACATTTCCGTGGTTTGTTGATATAGGGCATAATCGAATGCATTACGATATGTCACTGTAATGGTTTCAATGGAACCTATGTTTGTTGCAGATTGAGTGATTAAGTTATTTTTGGGATTATTAGCAGCGGCATTCGTCGACAGTACTAATGAGCAACCTATGATTGTGGTGATCACAACTGTGGCAATCAAACCATAGCGAATGTCATGGCGTACAAATTGATGGTGACTGTTCATGATGTCCTCTCTTGATTACGTAAAGTGGATCAATTAATGAGACAGTCACAGTATATAGAATCGTTTATTGATTGATTTTTGTTCATTGTAAGCAGATGTAGGTAAAAGCCGTTATAGCAACATTTGGTCATGCTTTAGCTCTTATAGACATATCTATACATATATTGACCGCAGTTCACTGTCATATTAAACAGAAATCATCTCACTATTTATGGATGCCAATACAATGCAAGATGCTTCATTCACATCAACGAACACCTCTGGTAACGCTAATCATTATGATGTTGTCGTTGTTGGCGGCGGAATGGTCGGTGCGGCTGCTGCGATTGGATTAGGCCAGTTAGGGCTCAGTGTCGCAGTGATTGAATCTCGCCAACCACAACCTTATGATCCTTTACAGCCTTTAGATGTGCGAGTATCAGCAATTAGTGTGGCATCTGAGCAATTGTTAACGCGTCTTGGTGTTATGGATGAGCTGCTAACCATGCGCCATGCACCTTATACAGGTTTAGAAACGTGGGAGCTCGATGGCTGCCTTACTGCATTTAGCGCCGAACAAGTTGATCAGTCGCACTTAGGTTACTTTTTTGAAAACCGTGTAATTCAATTAAGCCTATGGCAACAAATCTATAAAATGGACAACATCACCTTATTGTGTCCAGCAAAAGTGATGCAGTTTTCTCGTTTAAGGGACAGTCATCAAGTCGGTATTTTGCTCGATAATGGCGATACGCTTACTACAACATTACTTATTGGTGCTGATGGGGCTAACTCGCAAGTGCGCCAATGGGCGGGTATTGGTTTGACTGGTTGGGATTACGTCCAATCGGCGATGTTAATCAATATTAATACTCAAACGCCGCAGCAATCAATTACCTGGCAGCAATTTACTCCAGCTGGACCGAGAAGCTTATTGCCGCTGCCTGGAAATCATGCCTCATTAGTGTGGTATGACGATGCTAATCGTATTAAACAGTTATCTCAACTGAGCGATCTACAACTTGCCGAACAAATTAGACTGCATTTCCCATCGAGATTAGACCCTAATTTTACTGTTGAAAATCGTGGTAGCTTTCCATTAACTCGGCGCCATGCACAACAATATTATCAAGATAATCTGGTTATTATTGGCGATGCGGCTCACACGATTAATCCATTAGCTGGCCAAGGCGTTAATATTGGTTTTAAAGATGTCGATGTGCTGGTGGCTCAAATTGCTAATGCTATTGGATCGGGTGGCACATGGTGGGATAGCAAGGTATTAAAGCGTTATCAGCAAGCGCGATATTATGATAATCAATTGATGATGACCGCAATGGATGCTTTTTATGCCGGTTTTAGTAACAATTTATTGCCATTAAAATTACTGCGTAATGGCGCGTTAAAACTGGCCAACATCGACTCACCGCTAAAACGTAAAGTATTGAAGTACGCGCTTGGGCTGAATTAAACTATTGGTTGGCTACATGAGCAATTTGGTCGCTAGGCTTCTTACGCAATAAACATGGCTTTTATAAAGAGTCGCCAACAGTAAAGCATGAGCGGCTTTGAATGATTACATTATGAGTGAAATTGGTATAAAATGCCGCGTTTTGCATCATGTGTATTTTGATGTACCCCATGAAGGCATTTAGCAGCATTGTTTGCTAATAAACTGACTAGGTTGTGATGAGTAACATTAAATTGATTGTCGGATTGGCAAATCCGGGTGCTGAATACGCACAAACTCGCCATAACGCTGGTGCATGGTACGTGCAAGAACTAGCGCGCATCTGTAATGTCCCCTTGGTTGCAGAGAGTAAATATTTTGGTGTCACAGCTCGTGCAACTTTGCATGGCAGGGATGTTCGTTTATTGATCCCGACAACGTATATGAACTTAAGCGGTAAGTCGGTTGCAGCATTAGCCAATTTTTTCCGTATTTTGCCTGAAGAAATCTTAGTCGCCCATGATGAGCTGGATATGGATCCTGGTGTGGCTAAATTCAAGTTAGGCGGTGGCCATGGTGGTCATAATGGCTTAAAAGACATTATTGCCAGTTTAGGTAACGACAAAAACTTTCATCGTTTGCGCATTGGCATTGGCCATCCAGGCGATAAAAACAAAGTCAGCGGCTACGTACTGGGCAGGGCGCCAGCGGTAGAGCAAGAGCGAATAAATGCCGCGATTGATGAAGCGGTGCGTTCAACCGAGATTTTATTTAACCAAGACATGGCGAAAGCTATGCATAGATTACATTCGTTCAAAGCAGAATAAGCCAAGCGAGTTTTGTTTTAACACCCTTTCGACATCATTATCCAATGGGATAATTCTACATATATAAAGGTAAGCATATGGGTTTTAAATGCGGCATTGTTGGTCTGCCAAACGTAGGTAAGTCAACGTTGTTTAATGCGTTAACACAAGCGGGTATTGAAGCGGCAAACTTTCCGTTTTGCACTATTGAGCCAAACACGGGTGTGGTACCGGTACCAGATGCACGTCTTGATGCGTTAGCTGCTATTGTTAAACCTCAACGTATTTTACCTACTTCTATGGAGTTCGTTGATATCGCTGGTCTAGTGGCTGGTGCATCGAAAGGTGAAGGCTTAGGTAACAAGTTTTTAGCTAACATTCGTGAAACTGATGCAATTGGTCACGTAGTACGTTGTTTTGAAGATCCAAACATTGTTCACGTAGCCAACAAAATTGACCCCGCTGGCGATATTGAAGTCATTAATACTGAGTTAGCTCTAGCAGACTTAGACGCATGCGAACGCGCTATTTTTCGTCAAGCTAAGCGTGCTAAAGGCGGCGACAGCGATGCGAAATTTGAAGTCGCAGTACTTGAAAAAATGCGTCCAGTGTTAAACGAAGGCCAAATGTTGCGTTCGTTGGAATTAACTAAAGAAGAGTTAGCAGCCGTTGCATACCTTAACTTCTTGACCATTAAACCAACAATGTACATTGCTAACGTTGCTGACGATGGTTTTGAAAACAACCCTCATTTAGATGTTGTTCGTGCTATTGCCGCAACAGAAAATGCTATCGTTGTGCCTGTATGTGCTGCTATTGAGTCTGAATTAGCTGAAATGGAAGCTGATGACCGCGCAGAGTTTATGGCTGACCTTGGTTTAGAAGAGTCTGGTTTAGATCGCGTAATTCGTGCAGGTTACGAATTACTGAATCTGCAAACTTACTTTACTGCAGGTGTAAAAGAAGTTCGCGCATGGACAGTACCCGTTGGTGCTTCTGCCCCACAAGCTGCTGGTGTTATCCACACTGACTTCGAACGTGGCTTTATTCGTGCGCAAGTAATGGCATACGAAGACTTTATTACTTATAAGGGTGAAGCTGGCGCCAAAGATGCGGGTAAATTACGTGTTGAAGGTAAAACTTATGTCGTTAAAGATGGCGATGTAATGCATTTCTTATTTAACGTTTAAGTTTTATTAACGTTATCAAGAAACGATAAAGGGGCGTAAGGGAATTTAATCGGTGTTAATTGGGTTTATTTTGTCGATTCGGCATTCAGTTTGGTGAAGTTATAGCCGAACAAGTCGAATTGATGAAAATAGCGAAAAAAACCAGTTGACCTAGATAACCTGAATAAGCATAATACGCCCCGTTCCTCACCAAGAGGGATAGCAAGAAATAGTGGCAATATAGCTCAGCTGGTTAGAGCACAGCACTCATAATGCTGGGGTCGCAGGTTCAAGTCCCGCTATTGCTACCATCTATTTCTTACCCATCTGCTCAAGATGTTAAACTAGAGTGTTGTGCGGGAGTGGTGGAATTGGTAGACACGCCAGATTTAGGTTCTGGTGCCGCAAGGTGTGAG